>OIXA01000062.1_pt1 | contig 128374 bp, 108 predicted proteins | sample 1587721 | NCBI WGS metagenome assembly OIXA01 (sample SAMEA3888900, study PRJEB22519) | human gut metagenome | biome: human gut; feature: human-associated habitat; material: faeces | place: Denmark | collected 2013 | reverse complement strand
CGCTTTGCCATCTGTACTCCTCCTTTCCAGAAATCGTTACACCGTCAGTATGGAGTATGTTTTCAGACGGTATTTTTGCGGATAACACTTTTTGGCCAAAAAAAAGACAGACAGAAATAAATCCGTCCGTCTTTCACCATATTTTCTAATCTGGCCGATTCATCCCACCGCCTACGGAGGCGGGGGAATTCTCGGAAGTTATGTTAAAGTCCCTGATCATCGCTTCTGTTTCTTTGGCAGAACACATTTTCTCCATTCCGTTCTCAATTACCTTATACATATTATAACCCCTTATTTCCGCTGAGTGCACTGACATCTTCCAATATTTTCAAATGTGCCAGTGCGTTTCTGATGCTCCACAGCGTATCGATTCGTTTTGCATCATCCGGATCCACGATAAGCTTTGCTGTGTCTTTCATGGATTTCAGCATTCCAAGTTCCGCCATATCCGCTTCATTTACAATTTCCCCGAATGGCATTCGTGCCGGCAGCTGGCGCTCAATCTGCTTTCGGTATTTATTGACCAGCTCCAAACGCTCCGTCTCTACAGTTGGGTAAAAGACCCGGATCTGTGCTTCCCATATCTGTTTTCTGAGTTTTTCCTTGTCCTGGATGGCCGCAGTCCCCGCATCCGCGATGGCCTGCAGGATTCCGTTTTCCGGGTCTTTCAAGATCTCCTTTGCGTGCTCGATGCAGGAAACGCATACTTTCGGGTCTGCCCCGCTGATACTCGCGGCCAGTTCTGCGATATACTGTCTTGTGTCCCCTTTTAGCTGGCTGTCATTTAATAATTCCATGGCATAAAGCGCCATATCATATTGTGTGATTTTACTCTCCTGTTCCAACACCCCGATATTCTTTCTTCCTTTTTTCTTTCCTTTATAGGAAGATTCTACGATGAACACTGCCTTCTCATATTTTGACGGGCTGTCGGAATATTCAGCAATAAAATCCATGATCTTATCGTCCTCTGCCTTCTTATCAATCCCATATATCCAGATGTAATAGTCCCCGATCGACGGGCCGCATTCCGCGGCAATGAATCTGGCATATCCTTCCTTTAGTGCGAAACGGTTCTGTCGTTCTTCCGGACAGTAATGCTCAAATAGGTATTTACCAATGTCTGGCCCCGTCTCTTTTATATTCAGTGGCAGGAAACATCTTAACCCGGATTCTTCCTGTACCTGCTGCATGACGTTTTCTCTGAATTCCTCTTCCCACGTCTGGGATGTCCCATGGTGGATCGCGGTATGGCGTTCCTCCAAAAGTCTGGATACGGTTTTCTCCAGGAGATTTTTCGCCCCCGAGATTTTCGTCCACCAACATAATGCTTCTTTTGTCATAGTGCCTCCTTTGTGGGACGCCGGAGCGTATGGTCCGTTCCGGCGCCTGTATGATTGTTACTGCTCTTCCATGCACTCCATCAGCTTGTTTTCGATGTCCTCCATGGAATCGCCGAGCATCTGGTAGAAATTGTAGCGGGAGAAGATGTAGCGCTCCGCATCCCCGACTGCTTTACGGAATACGTTTAATTCGCACATCTCTTCCATCAGCGCGCGGACTTCTCCGGTGTCAAGGTTTGCGATCTTCACGATGTCAAGGTCGCAGGCCAGTTTCCAGAGTTCCGCCGGGCTGTAGCCATCTGTGCCGTTACTCATGTACAGATATGCCATGAGGTAAGCTAAGATGTGGTAGTAGTTATCCTGCGCGTGGCGCAAGGTGATGAAGTATTTCTCACGGACTTCCTTCTGGAACTCTTCATCCGCCAGAACCTTCTTGATGTGGCGTTCGGATAACACATACGGCGGGGTAACGCTGCGGTCATAGCCCGCGTAATCCGGCTTCGCCAGGGCCTCCACGAGTTTTTCACAGTACAACTGGATCAGACCCGGGAAGTAGTTCGTATTGGCGAGGATTGTATTGACGAGCGGCTCGGTTGTCTCACTGAAGCGGAATCCGAGGTACCAGAGCGGTTCCTCAATCAGGCTCTTCGCTTCGTTGTACTCGAACGGCTTGACCGTGATCGATCTTAACTGCGGAAGCACGCTGTTTCCGCCTGCCGCCGCGCCTTTCGTGAAGCGGATTACATCGCGGAGTCCGGCGATCACGAACTTGAAGCGGTTGCCCGGCATCTCCTGAAGTGCCTTTAACCTTGCGATCGGTGCGTATTCGTAATTTTTACAGTCTGCAATGAATGCGTCTGCCTCATCCATCATGAGCAGCAGATATTCCGGTGCGTCGTCCTTTGTTAATGCCATGCGAATGGCATAGGTTAAATCGTCCCAGTTATCCGTTTCGCTCTCCTCAGCCAGAATACCGTTTGCAATGAGCATCCTGGAAACGGAGCGGGCCGCCTCCGCCACCTTGTTTAAGCGGATGTCCACCAGTACCGCACGGTCCCCATTCTCGTCATGATCCAGTTCACGGGCTGCCATCTTTAAGATCGCGGATTTACCGAGCTGTCTGCCTCCGTAGATAATGTTTGCGCCGACCGGTGACTCGATCTCGGCCAGTTCCTTCTTTCTGCCGTTAAACATTTCCACGCGGATATCGGCGTTAGAGGACGGCAGGTACGGCTGGTAGGAAGCATACGGCACCGCGATCTGCATTAAGGCCTGCGTCATAACGGAGGTCTTACAGTTGGTCGCGAGGTACATCATGAGCGGCTGGTCAACGACCAAGACGGTCTTTCCCTGCATTTCCGTATGCATCCGGTGTGCGATGATGCGCCTTTCCGGCATCGGGAATTTGTGGGTCATCAGTACGATCGTATTCTTATTCAAGCCGTCCGCACAGATGGTGCTCTTTAATTCCCCTACGGTGTACTTGCCGTACAGGCACACAACGTGGAAGGATGTCTTTTCCGCCTCGCTTCCAAATACGGAGATCGGATGCTGATAGGCGTCCTTTTTACGGCTCTTTGGCGTCTGCAGGCGCACTTCATACGTATCGTTCTGTTTTCCTTTTACTCTTTTCACGAATGCGGTCTTAAATCCCATGAGTCCCAGGATTGTCTGGATTTTTTCTTCTCCTGCCTGGCTGTTTTTTTCTTTAATCCAGGCCGTGGCCAGTTCCGGCGTTTCTGCCTGCGCTTTCACATGCGCCATCCGGTACCAGGTCGGGAACGTGCGGATGAAGTCATCAAGAAAATCTTTTTCCATTCCGCTCTCCGCTAAGGCATCTGCGATGTCTCCGCTCTGTACGCGTCCGATCAGGTCTTCCGCCACCGTATAATTGTTCCGGTTGATCATGGCCTCGATCTGTGCTTTCATCTTCTCGGAAACCTCGTAGCCGCTGTCCGGTTTTGTGACCTTACGGAACATTTCTTCCACGGCAGCCTTGCGCTCTTCGGAATCCGTTACGATCTGCTTTCTGTAGGCGTTTACCAGGCGGTAAAAATATCCATAGTTTCCGGATTTACTGCAGGCCTTGTAGGATTCTTCCACATCCGTTAAGATCTGTTCCTTTCTGCCATCCAGGTTATCTAACATTCCGTATCCCTGGGCCAGCTCCAGATCCTCTCTAAAGGAGTTCAGTGCGTATTCAATGCCTCCGGATACCTTCGCGCCGAGGATCTCACTTCTTATCTCCGCGATCCGTTTGCCCATGCATTCCTCTAAAAAGTCGCAGATCTGCAGTGCGCTGCCGTAATCGTGGTCTTCTTCCTGTCTGGAAGTGATGATCCTTGTCATATACGCATCCAGATCTTCCTGGTGCTTTTCTGCAGCAAACGCGGTCATCCGCTCCGTTAAGTCAAACCCATCCAGGATCCGGTGCCTGCGAGCGGTATCCGGCAGCAGGTTTTCATCCAGTGTGATGACTCCGGACGGGAGCAGGTTTATATAGAAGAATTTCCGTCTGTCTGCCGCTTCCTGGCTGCGTCCGTTAAAACAGGAAATGCAGTCATCTAAGACCATGATTAACGCACCTGCACCGATCGTTGCGGAGGCAAGATCCGGATTTGACAAGATTTCCTTCTTTGCGGTCTGCGCCAGTTTTGTCCAGGCTTTCGTGTGCTGTTTGTAGATTTCCACACTGCGGCTGTTGGTGCTTCCGGTCGCGATCCGGACGGCATTTACCCACGCGGCAACGCTGTCCACGATCTTTTCGATCTTTTTTGAAATGTTACTGCGGTATACCCCGTACAGCTTGCTGCTTGCCAGGGAAGTGCGCATCAGCGTGGCTGCCTGTTTCCAGAGCTCGTCGATATAGTCGCTTAACTTTAAGTGGTCGATGTTTCCGGCTGCAACCGGGGCCCCCTCCTTAATGAACTTCTCGCGGATCTCTTCCGCTGCCAGGTCTACGCTCTCCCTGTCATCATTTTTTGCGAGATCCAGGATCTGTGCCAGGTCCCCATTTTTTGCAAACATGATCTGCCCCATGTACATGAAACGCGGGTTTCTCTTATCTGTCGGCACATAATTTTCAATGTACTCGTTGTAATATTTTCCTGCTTCCTGGCTGCATTCCTTTACCGCATCCTCCCGCTTCGTGTTGCCGGCGGCGATGTCGGAGAAGAACCATGCGCCGTGAGCGTCCTGCTTGCGAAACTCCGTCATTTCATATAATAAGCTGTTGAATGCCGGGGAAGCGGTGCTGTCGGCATACCCCCTGGCCATATCGTAAATTCCCCGGATCCCGTGGTCCGTCTGTCCGGAATCCCCGCAGATCACACGCATGGCAGATGCGAGATACAACAGCTGACTGTTGGTATCTTCTGCACCTTCCTCGAAGGCTTCCGTGATCCCTACGGATGAATACGTATGGGAAACAGACGGCTCGTCCATGGCGAAGGATGCCATGCGGTATAACGGGCTTCCCGCCATGCCGGCCGCATCCAGGAACGGGAACAGCGCGTATGCGTTCTGGGATAAGCAGCACTTTAAGAACCGGGCTGTCTTTTCTTCCCGGATTCGGACCTCCTTCTGAGTTTCCGCTTTCTGGGTCTCTGCCTGCGGCTGTTCTGTGGGTGTTGCCTGGACGATCTGCTTTTCCTGTTTCTTTTCCTGCTTCTTTTCCTGTTTTACCGGTTTTTCCGGTTTCTGTTTCTCCGATGCCCGGGTTACGGACGATCCGGATGTTTTCTCCGGGCCGACCAGTTTCTGGGTACCCTTGGTGCCCTGCGGCATCAGGGATTTTAACAGTTCACTTGCCGCAATGGCTGCAGACTGCGGTTTCGTCCTGTTCGGTTTTTTTATGGACTGGACATGGTCTTTTTCCGGCTCTTTCGTTTCCGGTTCTTTTACCGGCTCCGGCGCCGGCAGTTCTTCCGGTTTCATTTCCTTTGGCTCTTCCTGCTCTTTTTCCTGTAAAGTTCCGGATGGATCCGGCTTTACCAGCTCCTCTTCCGGCTGCAGGGCACTTCCCTCTGCCCCGGCATTTTCAGGCGCGGCAGTTTCTTTGATATCCGCTTCGTGATACCCCACTCCTGTACAGCCATCCATTAACAGCGCCGCAGCTTTTTCCGGGTCATCCGGCGGCAGTGCGACTGCCTGGTATTCCATATCGAGCGGCAGGTGTTTTAAGGTGCGTTTCATCGCCGCAGCCGCGGCTTTCGCAAGAACTTCGTCCGTTGCCGCACATACCATGGTAAAGGACGGGTCTTTGACCTTTGCACCGAATAAGACCATATAGTGGCGGAACTTCTGGAAAACCTGCGCAGTGATTCCGCTTGTGTAGATCAGGATGTAATTCCGGTTTTCGTGACGGTGCATGATGAAGAACGCCCCGCTCATTTCCATGACGCAGATCAGTGCATCTTCCTCATCCTCCACATCCGTGGCCTTTGCACGGATCTTGTACGTCTCATAAAATGCCTCCAGAAACAGGCATTTGATGAGGCATGCGTATGCCTGTGAAGCTTCCTTGATAGTCCCGCGGACCCCGTTCAGACTGATCTTCTGGATGTACGGATAGGTGTTATCCCGGTAACCCAAATCCTGTAAGCTACCATCCCCCCATCCTGAGCGGATACAGGACTGTTTGTCTGTTGCCACGTTATAAAGGACCAGGTCGCTGTCTTTCCAGGTCGTGCGTAAGATGATGCCCGTGTTGTAGAGCCTCTGGATAGCACCGCGGACGCGGTCCGGCGTTTCCCCTGTCACGAAAGATGCCAGCCGTTCCGTGATGGATCCCATCTGCCGGAATGCGGCCTGGTAGATCCTCAAGTTGCCATTGACCACGGAAAGGATCACCTTGCCTCCGAGCTTGATCCGGGACGGGTTCCCGACATTGGAGAGCTTTGTCGTAAAGGTCCGGTATGCGTCTTCCTTCACCGGCGGCACTGTTTCCGTCAGATCTTTTAACAGGTCGCGGATCTCGCTGATCTCCTTCTGGATGTCCATGACCGTGTATTCTGACATTCTGTCGCATTCCTGTTCCAATGCATCCTTCCTGCCCTGCAGTCCTTTCTCTGTGCCGCTTCCGGCATCACATTCCGGCTTTGTCTTTTTTATCTGTCTGTCTGTATCCACCTGTGCCGGTTCATCCTGTGGTTGTACTTCCGGTTCCTGTGCAATGGCAGTTTCTGCCTTTTCCGGTTCCTGCACCTGCTTCCGGTTCTCTTCCTCCAGGTTGAGGCTCAGCTGGCCTTCCGGTTCCGTCTGCCCGGTTGATTTCTTCCCACGTTTCTTTTTTGCGGATGATATCTGCGTCGTTCCTGCTTCAGCTGTTTGTTCCGTGTTCCCGGCTGTTTCCGGCAGGGATTTTGGCATGATCGCAGAAAATACCTCCGGATACTGTTCCTTTATGCCGGTATGGTCTTCCGCGATCTTTCCCTCCCAGAGTGCTCCGATGAGCTCCGGGTCAAAGGAGCGGATCAGAAGCGGCATGTTGACGCCGAATTCGCTCTGGCGTTTGCATGTGACATCCATGGCGGACATAAAATACCGGTGTTTGGTGACGTCCTGTCCTGGATCCTTCACCAGTGCGTCCTGTTCGCTTAGTAACGGCGGTGCCGCCTTCTGGTCTTCGGTCTTTAAGGATAAAAAACGTTCGATTACGGCTGCCTGCGTGCGTAGTTTCTTTAGCTGGTCTCCCAGTTCCTCTTCCGCCCGGGCGACCGTTTCCGGCGCTTCTTTTCCATATAGTTTTCCATACGCGATCCAGATCCGGTCCCCGGTGGTCCCGAGCCGTTCCAGTACGTCCCGGATATCTTCTACCCGGATCGTCCGGACCAGGCGGTCTTTCGCCAGATCCTCCATGACTCCCTGGATCTTATCTTCCGTTTCCTTCATTAACTTTCTGTAATCAGATAGCGTCTGTTGTAACAGTTCGTATTGGTTTTCCATCGCGATTCCCCTTTCTTTTGCATTTTTTATGCGATCTGTCATCAGTATGTGACAGGTTTCTTATCTATTTTTTTGCGGATAACACTTTTTGGTCATCCTGCTATGGTGATAAAAAAACAGCGTGTCCGGTCTCCCTTTCACGCTGTTTTCTTTCCCCCGTCTCGAATGGCTCATCCTACAGGCTTTCGGCCTGTCGGATGATGTCCGCCAGCTGCTCGGCGCACGCTTTTTCGCGTGCGATTTTACGCTGGCACCGGCGCTCCATGCGCGCCTTACGCAGGCGACGGAGCTCACGTTTGCGGGCTGTGATGTGCGTCTCATGAGCTAACAAATTAAGCCCAATCGATGTTACCACGCCATCAATCGCAAGCCACGCACCTACAATAGCGTCTGCTGCGCGCCATTCGGCAGCGTCCACAACCCTACGCACGTTGTAGGCGATGTGGGCCGCTTTATGGGTGTAACGGTACGCCGTGATGTGCATGGAGTGACGCACCTCACGCAGGAATCTACGTGAGAGTGGATCCTGCGTCCCATACATCCAAAAAGCAATGGATGTAAGTAGCAAAATCACCTGCAGCACACCGATTTTACTGGCAGCGATGCACCATTCGCCGACGAGTTCCATGACCTGATTGAACATACTTCTCCTTCCCGGCGCCTCTGTTGCGCCGCTGCTTTCCGGAAGCAAATTATCCGCGAAAACAGTTTTAGCCCCGGCCATACGCTGGGGCATACCAAATCCTTCCGGTTCCCATCGCCGTAAGACGGACGTATGGGGAAACGATTCGGTTCCCAGCTTGTTGGACCGGCAGAGCACCCGGTTGGAAGATTTCAGCTCTCCCAGGCTTTGCAAAAAACGCGGCAATGTCTGTCGCGTATGCCCTGCGCACTTTGCAGGTACTATACTCGATCCCTCGTCTCGTTTTTGCATTTACAGTATGTGTGACGGATCTGATTTCTCTGGTGCGGTTTTTTGATCTCGTTTTCTTTTGCGGATAACACTTTTTGGCAAAAAAAGAGAGAAGCTAAAAAGCTTCTCCCTTGGGTGTTGTTTTTGCGGTTACAGTCGTATCGCTTACTCGATGGTAACGATCAGGCCGCGGTCAGCTGTCTTTCTGCTGACCATGGTTACGAACTGGTAGTCGCTGTCGCTGAAGGTCAGACGGTATACTCCCTCTTTTTTGTTTACGTCAATCAGGATCTTATCCCCGATCTTCTCAACAAGCGGGCTCTTGATGTCTAAACCAGTGCCATCTACGTACAAACGGTCATCGTTATGCAGTACGTAACACTTGTACGCATGAGACCATGTGGCATGCAGTGCTCCGTTCATTTCTACGAAGTCCTTGCAGGTGATCGCATCATATAACGCGAAGCGAGTCCAGCGACGCACTTTATATGCAACCGGATCCGCATCTTCCCCTGCGACTGCATCGCACGGGAACCATGCGTCCAGTCCGAACGGGCTTTCCGTATACAACGCCTCTGTAAGACCGTACTTTGCGCTGGTCTCGTGAACTGTGGCGCTGTGGTTACCGTTCTGATACAGGATCAGAGTGGTTCCGGCAAAGACAGTCTTTTTCTCCTTCTGACCATCTTTTTCTGCCTCGACCTCCTTGGTGTGCTCGATCGCCATCAGACAGGTCTCCCCGGACACCTTCAGGACTTCCGGAACTTCACTGAGATCCACGAAAATCTTACGGAAATAATCGCGGTCCGGCTCATAAGTCATGAGTGCCACATTATCTCCGCTTTCTACTGCCAGTAACACTGCCCCGATATGGGAAGACAGTACGGATAAGACCTTTAACTGGCCCTGCTCAATCTGGCGCCCGTCCTGGTACAGGTTTCCGTCAATGACAGAAAAACCTGTCACAACGGTTTCCGGCTTCGCGTCTTTTGTGATGCGGAATGCCAGAGCATTTGCCTCCGTGATCTGGACGATATGTTCTGTGGATAATTCCACTTCTTCGCCCTCGTTCTCGATCATTTCTGCAGCTGTGGCTTCGGTCACCTTTCCTGCTTCATCACAGAGCACTGCTGTAACACGGTAGTTCTTGCCATCCAGCTTGCTCACGATCTCAGTGCCTTTTTTTGTTCTCTCAATCTTCATAGTTTTTTTTCTCCTTTGTTCTTTTTTTTGCATTTCGATGTTTCTCAATTCCTTTCATCTCATGCTGTGTTCAGTATGGCGATGGAGCCGCATTAAAACGCTGTATTTTCGCTCGCCTGCAAAGGATATTCCTTTTGCGTGGCCAGATGGGGTTGGCAGTCGTATCATGTTTTTGCGGATAACACTTTTTGGTCAGAAAAAGACCCGGACAAGTGCCCGGGTCTTGTCTTTAATCGGAAGTATTATGCGGCAGGTGCCGCTTTTCTTCCTTTCTTTTCCTTTTCTGCTTTCTTTTTTTCTGCTTCATGATCCACCGGATCATACGTTACACCGAGGAGCTTATGGACTTCCTCTAAGAACTGGTTGTTGGTATAACCGGTTTCCTTTGTGCCGAACGCGATGTACTGGCCTGTGACGGTCAGTTCATCCCTGGCGCGGGTCATGGACACAAAGAGGAGACGTCTCGTTTCTTCGAGTCTTTCCTTTGCCTTCTTTCCGCTGCTGTGCAGCCATTCGGAATCGTATTTGGAAATGCTGTTGAACACGTATTCCCATTCCAGTCCCTTGGAAGAATGCGCAGTGGTCAGGACAACGCCTTCGTAACTCTGTTCCATCTTTTTCTCTTCTTTATCCCCGAACCGTTTAAATTCCATGACATATTCCAGTTCGCTCTGAAGATCTTCATTGTCATAAAGCTGCTCCAGAAAGTAAGCGTAAACCTCATCTTCTCCCCGGATCGCGTCCAGGTATTCGTGGAACTTCGCGCGCTGGGCTGCAAACGGCAGATCTTCCATTGCCAGGAAATCTTCCCGCATCTGGTCCACCTGCTCGGTCAGCGTCTCATCATCCATCTGATTTAACAGGTCCCCGTCATACTTAGCAACCAGGTAATCAAAGTAGGATTTCGTCGCGTCCGGGTCATAGAATGCCATAGCCAGTGACATGGCAGCGTTCACGCGGCTGTTATCTTTTAATAGCAGCGGGTTTTTCATGACCCATGGAATCCCGTGCCTGGACAGCACTGCGCTCATGTCCGTGATCTCCGCGCGGGTATAAGCGATGAACGCAATTGACTCCGGCTGAACGCCACTATCAATCAATTCTTCGATCTGTGTCGCGATCCATTCGTACTCGACTGCCTTTTTGAAAAATCCCTTTACTTCTGTCCGGCCGCCGGCTCCTCTGGTGGACTGCATGGTCTTATCGACCTTTTCCGTGTTTAAATCGATCAGTGCGTTTGACAGTTCGATGATTTCCTGCCTGCTCCTGCGGTTCTGCGTTAAGAACAGCTCCGTTCCGGTCACATTCAGCTTTTCAAAGAAATGAATCATGTTTTCCGGAGAGGTATGTCGGAAGGAGTAGATCGCCTGCGCGTCATCCCCGACTACCATCAGGCTTTTACAGCTTTTGCAGTTGCGCAGCCGGTTGATCTTGTCGAGCTGTCCGTCATTGGAATCCTGGAACTCATCCACGATGATATGCTCGAATCCGTAACGCTCCTCCAAATAATCCGGATGTGCGTCCAGGAATTTATCCGCGAGCGGTTCCTGGTCGGCAAACTGGATCAGGTTGTCCTTTTTCAACTCCGTATCGTAGTCTTTGTAGAGTTCCAAAAGGTCCTGCATGGAGACATGTTCCAGATATTTTGCGAGTCCCGTATCCGAGATAGCCGCTTCGAGTAGATATGGTGCTCCCTGCTCGTTTGGATCCACTTTTTCCGTTTTGATCACTTCCATGATCTTCTGCGCACAGCTTAACGCGCCGCCGTCCATCGTGTAGTTTAAGTAATCCAGCCCACTCACGGGCTTTTCATCCATCAGCCTTGTTAAGATCGCGGCGCTTTTGACACGCCCCACGACCTTCGGCATCGTCTCAAACCCCAGTTCCTCATAATTTTCCTTGATGATCTGGTAGTCAAAAGCATTGAACGTCATGGCCATGATGTCCGCTTCTGTGATGGCAAGGCCCCTCGCAGCTGTCTTCTTTACCAGACGCTCCTTCATTTCCGTTGCGCCTGCCTCCGTAAAGGTGATGAACAGCATTTTGTGCGGGTCCGTACCTTCCGCGAACATCCTTGCTCCGCGTTCCGTCATACACTCTGTCTTTCCGGTACCCGCTCCCGCATTAACCTTGCAGTAGCCGGACCTGCAATCGATGACCGCCTGCTGTTCGTCTGACGGGACGATCACGCCCTGTTTTCCGGACAGGGTTTTCTTTTCGTATTTTTCCGGAGTTTTTTGCCAGTAACACTGGGAGTGCATCTTACAGTACTTGCAGGCTTCCTCCGTGCAGGCGTCTGTACCCTGTGTGAATTCATCTAACTGCGTAAGGAACTGCTCGTCCAGCTCTCCTGGCGCGGTCGTTCCTCCGATGTAGTTTTCTTCCGTCAGGGTGACGATGTTTCCGCCTTTTGTTTCAAAGAAGTCTTCATTCGCCAGTTCCGTCGCCTTATCGGTTTTCTTCCTTAAAAAATAATAGGAAGCTTTCACGTCCATGGCTTTCCCATCCGGGACGAACCTCCTGGCATATTTCAGCAGGAAATACAGTTCCAGACAGTTGTTTACGGATGCATCCTGTTTTTTTCCGTTCTGGGTCACGGTCGGCTTTCCGACGCGGTATAACACCAACTCCACACTGTGCGCGGTCCGGAACAGTACATCTGGTGTTACGGTCACTTCATAGCGTCCGGCATAGACTTTTGCGCGTTTGACCAGGGAAGCATGCCGTTTTTCCGCCAGGGCCGCACGTTCCAGGATCGAGTATAAGCGCTTCGCTTTCCCATCGCGCTGTTCCCCGAGCATCATCTGGTCATCGTCCAGTCCCTCGTCGATGAGTCCCCTGAAATCCTTGATCTGATACTTTCCGGTCAGATAGCCTTTCATGATATCCTTCGCAAGGATCGCTTCATCAAAATTGGACTCTTTGACCGTATCCAGGAGCTTGCTGAGTCCGTCATAACGTCGCAACGTGGAGCAGCGCTCCGCGCCGCGGAACTCGGAACTTTTCTTATGCACCAGATATGCGGACGCGGTATCATCTGCCGTTTTCCATATCAATTCTTCCGTGTTTCTTTTCTCTTTTGCTTCCATAATCTCTCCTTTTCCTTACATACCGATCTGCAGAATGTATTCCACGGTTGACTGTTCATCCTGGTAGACGATGACCTCATCCATCATAAACCCGGAATACCGGCATTCCGCCCAGGTACATAATGCTCCTGGCTGGATCGTCTGCAGTTTTCCAAAATTTAAAGATGAATCGCATCCCAGATGTCCGTTGTAATATTGATCCGGTTTTCCGGTCGCCACCTTACAGATAAACATAAGTCCGTATGCCTGGTCCCCGTTTGCCCATTTGGAGCCCGCCCTCGACGTATATCCAAGGGATTTGATTGCGTCCGGAGCAAAATAGGTTCCAATTCCGTACGCCTTTCCAGTGGTCACCACATCCTTTGGCGGACGGTTCTTTAAGCCGGTCGTTAGGATCGACCAGACGTTGGCATGTTTGGTTCCGTGGAAAAGATGGCAGATGCCGTTCTCTTTTCCGTCACTTAAGCCTTCCCGGTTAGCGAATTCATCAAATGCCTTTTCCGTTTCATGATTGATGACCCGGTACGCTTTCTGGTATTTGGATGCGCTTCCTTTTAAAAGACCTTTTAAGTACGCTTCCTCTTCCTCTGTGACCGGGCGCACTTCCACGCCGTTTGCTTCCAGGATCGTCGTTTCCGCATGTTTTTCCAGTGTCGCACCGCGTACCTGGGAAACCATGATGTCGAACAGGTCCTGCTCTTCGATCACGATCGCCGCAAAATCCTGTTTGTGCTTCGCCAGATGCTTGGATAAGTTATCCATACGTCTCGGGATTACCGCATACAAAAGTTTCAGCTTATTGTTGAACTCCGGTACGCTCATCTCCCCATATCCGGTTGAAAGTTCTTTTAAGATCTTTTCTCCCAGTTTGATCATTTCGTCGGAAATGTTATCGACGCGGATCGTGTAGGATGCTTCAAAGGTATACTTTGCGTACCGCAGCAGGTTTTCGACGAACGTGGATACATCCTGGTTTTCGATCGGTTTATAATCCGCCTGCTCGTTTCCTGAGCCTTTGGTGACTTCGATTCGGTCCATTTTCACCGTTTTCGTCGCCATGTATCCCCTGGCAATGCGTGACCGGTAGATCCAGTCCCAGTCCGAGTATGGATGAATCACGGATTTTGGCTTATAACGGCCAATCGTAATCCCGACTCGTCCCTGTGTGACTTTCATGGTGCCATCCTTCAAGTTCTCCATGATGAAGATCTCGTTTCTTCCCCTTCCGGTCGCAGTTTCCTTTACGAATGTCATCTCCACGTAATCCCGCGGGATCGCTTCCGGCTCCGGCATCCGTTCCGTATCCAAGACCTCAGGTGTTCCTTTTTTTGTTTCTTCCATTTTTTCTTTCCTCCTGTTCCTTATGGTATGTATGATTACGGTATCAGTATGGGTTTGGGACGGCGGGCTGGTATCCCGTTTTTTTGTTTTGGCATTAAAATAGGGGTGTTCCCGGGTAACACCCCCATTTGTTTTATATGAGTTTCTGAATATCATTTTTGGAATTTCCGCATTTTAATGAATGGTTGAACATTCATTCGCCGCATTCTCGTTACTTCAGTCGTGAGTTAGGCGGATGGGCGTTTTTGCGTCTTGGGAAGCTTTTTCTATGCTCTGATGACCAAAAAGTGTTATCCGCAAAAATATATCTAAAAGAAATGATACATACTGATTTTATCGTAGGAAGTCGGAACGAAAGAAAGTCGCTTATCCATCGACCCAGAGGACTCTCTTGAGCGATTTCGTATCTGCCCCGTATGCACGGGGATGACCCATGAAAAAAGAAAAACGGCACAGTTGGCTCGGGATCTGCCCCGTATGCACGGGGATGACCCTGAGTTAAAGACATTGAGTTTTTCCTATATTGATCTGCCCCCGCGCGGGGATGAATCCACATCGTTCAGGGCCTACCGGTATCGACAAAAATCTGCCCCGTATACACGGGGATGAGCCAAGACAGGAAGTGCGTCTCGTAAGAAATCTGTTACTGCCCCCGTATACGCGGGGATGCACCCCGACATACCATGTTGGCTCGCTCATATTAGTTAGCCCCGTCTGTACGGGGATGCCCGATTAAGGGTGTGGTTATATCCAGCTAAAAATGGCTAACCGGTCATTTGTAACTACAAATAATCTAATCACGAAAGAAAAGAGGAGATTTATGAATAACACAGTTCGATTACGCGGCGTCATCCGCGATCCGTTTTATCTGGAAGAGCGCGAGGATAGCGACACATGCTATGTGACCTATGTGTCTGTTATGCGCAATTCCGGCATTTCCGACACCCTGCAGGTAGTGATCCCCACCTCAGTACTGGACGGTGAGGCCTGCGATTGCACTGGGCGGGAGGTTTCCTTTACCGGCGAATTCCGCTCCAGAAACCGTTTTGACGGCCTGAAGCGCCGGCTGGAGTTGTTTGTATTCGCCACATCCATGAAGTTCTGTGACGAATATCCTGGTCACGTGGATGTTTTTGGGCCGGATACCAATTACATCCATCTGGTCGGGACGGTCTGCCGTCCCGCTGCATTCCGGCGGACTCCGTCCGGCCGTAAGATCACGGATTTTTTACTGGCAGTGAACCGGAGCGCTTCGGATGACTACCACTCCGACTACATTCCCTGTATCTGCTGGCAGGAAGACGCAGAACGGTATGCGGGTCTAAAGCCTGGTGATTGCGTAGAGCTGACCGGACGGGCCCAGAGCCGGCAGTATGTAAAAGCCCAGGCGGACGGACGGTACGACGTGCGGGTAGCTTATGAGATCTCCGTCAAAAAAATGCTCCCGCTTGGACGTGTAGAGGAACTGCAGAAGCACGGAAAAATACTGGTATCTTCTGACTGCGGATGATCCGCACCTGTCGCAATGTCCGTCCACGCATGGGTAGATTTTGGCAGCGGTCTCCTGTGATACGACACATACGCCCTGCCTGTGCAGGGATGAACCTATTTTAATATTTATTTTAATATGTATTATAATAATACGCCCTGCCTGTGCAGGGATGAACCTCCGGCGGAGCTGCTGACTATATTTTCTTTTATCCACGGGAATGAATTGACGTTATCATCCATTCTTTTCCTCCTCGCTTTTGCGGGGTCTGCATACAAAAATCCCGGATGGATTCATCCGGGATTTTTTGTGATGGTTTGCAATTAGGATTTTTGTTTCTTAGTTACTGCTTTTCGAACATTTCCGGTCTCTTGGACTGTGTCGGCGCTTCTTCTGCCTTTGGCTGTACCGGTGCCTCAGGCTTCTGCTCCGGAGCCTTTCCTGTCGGAAGGCCTTCGATCTTGATGTTTCTGTCTGTCTTCGCAGTCAGGCTGTCCGCGCGGACGATCTCACTCATGTCGATTCCGGTTGCTTCCTTGATGGTCTGGAAGGTCTGGGCCATGATAACCGGAACGTTACCGGTAATACCGGTCACGCCGGATGCATCGCCACCGAAAATGGACACCTTTCCAATGGAAGATAATGGCTGGGCCACATTCTTTGCCACATCCGGGAGTACCTTGATGAGCATTTCTGCCATGGCGGCACTGTTATAAAGCTTATATGCTTCCGCCTTTTCTTTCATGGCCTCTGCTTCCGCAAGACCCTTCTGACGGATCGCTTCCGCTTCCGCTTCACCGACCATTTTGATACCTTCTGCTTCCTGCTGTCTCTTGAATTTCTCCGCCTCAGCAGCTTTTTCCGCTTCATACTTTTTCGCTTCTGCTTCCTGTTTTCTCTTATACAGTTCCGCATCCGCCTGCTTACGCACTTCTGCATCCAGCTTGCGCTGCTGCACTTCTGCCTCCTGGGCTGCCAGTTCAACCATCTTCGTCTGTTTTGCGATCTCCGCTTCGACTTCTGCTTCACGGATCTCTTTGGCACGGAGGTTATCCTGGATCTGTCCGGCTGCATTTGCATCCGCCTGTGCCTTATCTGCTTCTGCTTTCAGTCTTGCCTTTTCCAGGATGTATTCATTATTCCTGCGGGCGATTGCTGTCTGGGCTTCTACCTGTTTTTCGTTAGCGATTCGGTCTGCATCCGCTTTTGCGATTGCGATATCCCTTGCGGCTTCTGCTCTTGCGATTTCCGCTTGTCGTTTTACGATCTCTTCCTGCTGGACGCCGATTGCTTCGATGACGCCATGGTCGTGGCCCTGCTGGTCTCTGGCGTCTTTGATGTCCTGGACGTTGAATGTTACGATCTCAAGACCCATTTTAGCAAGGTCTGGTCTCGCGTTTTCCAGAACGCTTAACGCCATCTGTTTCCGGTTTGTTAAGATGTCCGCAATTGTCATTTCCGATACGATCTCACGCAGGTTTCCCTGTAAGACATCGTTGATCTTTACGGCAATATCTTACTCGGACATACCAAGGAAATTACTGATTGCAGCCTGCTGACGGTGCCAGATGTAATCCTTGAAATTCTGGCATTTTGCATCCGCAATCTCTGTCTCGCTGACCGTGGAGTTCTCGGAAAAGACCTGAACGGTTACGACAGAATCCAACCAAAGGGATACACCTTCCTGGTTTTTAACACCATTGTCCGGAGTCTTAACATCGACCTTTAACAGCCGCATGTTCAGCCGGTCCGCGCGCTGGATGATCGGAATCACGAATACGCCGCGGCCGATTACGACCTTTGGCTTGGAAAGTCCGAAGCCGGTGACAATGATTGCCATGGTCGGAGGTGCCTTCTTGTAGCATAAGAAGGAAAATGCGAAGAACACCACGAGAAGGATCGGGATAAGAATGATTTTTGCTAACATAACAATTCCTTTCCGCACCGGATCCTGACACTGCAAACGCGTGTCAGGACTTCCGGTACACGTTTGCTTTTGTGGGCTGGTTTCGGATCAGGTAATCCCAGGGTTAGCCCGGGATTACCTGATTTTGTACGTTTTGCATTTTGCGCAAATTTTAGCCACGTCCGAGTTTTCGGATTACGCGTTCATCTTGTCCTTGAATACCTTGGACGGTTTGAACTTGGCATTACGAGTCTCCGGGTGCATACGCATCTCACCGGTTCTCGGGTTACGCATCTCGCGTGCGGCTCTGGTTGTGCTTTCGAAAGTGCCAAAGCCAATTAACTGTACCTTGTTTCCTGCGGCTACGTCATCCATGACAACGGTCACGAAGTTTTTTAATACCTCCTCAACGTTTTTTTTGCTGATTCCGCTGTTTTCTGCGATTGCGTTCACTAACTCCTGTTTGTTCATGTTTGTTTTTCTCCTTTATGAATTTGATATTTCCCGGACCGGTCTGTTGCCGGCCCGGAAGAATGGGGATGTTATTCCCCAATAGCCTAACACCTTCAGTATGTTGCATCTTTATAAAACGCATTTTTGCGGATAACACTTTTTGGTCATTTTCCGCGTTTTTTTTGTGTTTTTTACAATTTTTTGTGAGCGATTGGCGAGGCCTAAAATGAGTAATCCATGCCGCAGCCTCCTTTCTAAAAATCATTACACCGGCAGTATGGCACATGTTTCAGAAAGACATTTTTGCGGATAACACTTTTTGGCAAAAAAACAGGCAAAAATGCAAAGAATATGCATTCTGCCTGTATATGCTCGGTATTTGCATCTACCCCACCACTCAGGCACTGCGCACCTTGAAGTGGGGACTTCCGTCCCGAAGGATGTCTATTTTCCTGGTTACAAGAACTAATTTATCAAAGACTTTACCAAAGCAATAATAATGCAGAGAATTACGCCGCTGATTACAATTTTAAAAAAATTATTTAGGTTCTTGAAGAAATCATCGTGCCACTGTTCAATTGTCCTTCTGTCTCTGCAACAAACATATGCAGTGAACACTATCGCAATGGACAGACACATTAAAGCGCTAATTATTCTGATCATACAATACCTCTGCTTTTATTTTATAAAATGGGCGTGTTAATACTCGTGACTTTAGTCGTGCAGATACAACACGCCAAACGGCAAGGCGGTTTTATACCGCCTGCTGTTTATGCTACATATACCAGGCCTTTGTTCTTTTGGATGACCTGTACGGCTTTTGCCGGGAAGTTTTTCTTGTCCTGTCCATAGGCGCGGTAATATGCGCCGCCGGTCAGCTGACCGGTCATCACAAACCGTTTTCCCCGGCAGATAAATACGGTCCCCGGCATCATCCGGCCTTTCGTATTGTAATGTCTGGTACTTTTCTGTACGGTGGCCTTCGATAACATCCGGCTGGCTGTGTCCCGTCCGTACTGTTCTGTCATGTCAGTAACCCAGTCCTTCAGGGAATCCATTTTCTGGTCCATCCGCTTCTTACGGTTCTTTGCAATGATCTTCCTGTCATACCGGTAAGTTCGTTCCGTCTGGTGATGGATCCTGGCACGGTTATGTCTGCGGAACTGTTTGATCTCATACGGTTCTGTCTGCATGACCGGCTGCACATCCTCCAGGATACTGGCCGCGATACAGTAAGCGTCGATGTCATGGTCCTTCTCCAGTTCGTGTTTCTTGCGGAATTCCTTGGTGTTCCATCCGTTCGTCACATGGGCATGTCCCGGATACCGGATCCCCAGTTCCTCCGCGAGGGACAGGATTATCTGGTTCAGTACGGACGTTCCACCATATTTCTTGCTCAGTCCGTCTTTCTTTGACTGAAGTCTCTCGGCGGCAGCCTGGTCTTTATGTACCCGTTCATGGCATTTTTTGCAAAGCCCGGCGATATTGCTTATCGTATTGCTGCCGCGCCTGCTTCTCGGAACAATATGATGGTAATGTTCGATCTCCCATTCCCGGCATAACAGGCAGAGGCCGTCCTGTTGGAGGCTGACCGCAGCCTTTACGCCACCGGTCCCATACAACGGCCCGCGGCAGAAGTCGATGTCCCGCTTCTCCATGTCCGGGTTATCCAGCTGCATGAACGCGAACCGGTTGACTTCCAGGACTACTTCCGTCACCGGGAGGATCCCAGACAGTTTCCGGAAGGCCTCCAGATGAGTCCGTAATAACTGTGTGGCCGTAGGTGTCAGCCACCCTTCCGGACGCAGCCGGTTGTTAAACCTGGCTTCCGTATTGATGATGTCTTTGACTGCCAGCGGCTCCTTGCATCCCGGCAGGATCCTGCCGTTTAAATGTCTGGCTGTCGTATGCAGCTTTTTCGCCAGACGTTTTCTTGCAAGACGTTCTCCTCTTCGGGATGCCTGTCGGAATGACCGGCGGTCATTCATCAGGGATACGATCTCCTTATTGCGTGTCTCGATATGGGCACGGTACAGTTCCGTTCCGTCGGAACGGACGGCGGCCATGCCGATGTTGGTCCTTCCTGGATCCTGTCCGGCAATGACCGGCTGGAGGATCCTGGTTTTTGTTGGCTTTAATAACTGGATCGTGAACGGCAGGGTATCCACCGCTTTTGCCTGGCCGGATTTTAACATCCGGCGGACCTTGCCGTAACGGCAGGTCGGCATGAGCGGTTCCCCGTTCATATCCAGTACGTAAATATATCTCATAGTTCTCCTTTTTTGCTGTAAGCCAGTCACCGCCAGTTCCGGCCCGGTAGATATCCGGTCCTGACAGCTTCTGTTAAGTTTCCATAGCATGGGCATACCTAACCGGAGCGTGGGGCTTGGAGTCACCCGCACGGCGAACGGTATGTCACTGCTCTGCTCGATCACTCAAGCCTCCGTCGCAAGCTTACCGGAGCAAGCCTGTGACTTCAGTCATGGGTGATTGACTTTCTTTTGTTGTCATTTCTCCAATCCGCGCCTCCAGCAAGTCGAAGCTTCCGTTTGTAGTTCCGGCTCTGGTTGTGATTGTATTTCTGTTTGTGATTCCGTTGTGACCCCATTCGTTTCCGGTACTGTCTCAAAACCAGGTCCGTATCCATTTGGTCCCTTCTGTTCTGTTTCCGGAATCGTTTCCAAAAATGGCTCTGGTTCCAGCTCCCAAAACTCCGGTTCGGTTTCCGTTTCTATTTCCGAAATTCCGTTTTCCGTTTCTGCCTGCGTGGTTTCTGACTGATCCCGCTCTTGTTCTGCCCGCCTCTCCTCTTCCTGTCTTATCTCTTTTCTTCCGCCCCGGTTTTTCTTTTCCTCGATGGCTTCCGATGTCCGCAAGACATATCCGGACGGATTATAATCTTCCGTATTATATAAGAATTCGTGCAGTTCTTTTACGTTTCTTTCCAGATCGTCCGGAAAAACATAATCCGCGCCTCCGGATTTTTCGCATACATATTCGGACGGGAACCCATGTGTTTCCGTAATATGCAGTTTCAGGATGTTTTTCATGACGGCAAACAGATCATCTGTCTCGATGGAGGTGGCTGTCTGCGGTAAAATCGTGACCATCAGGTTATTCAGAGTTGCCATATCCGCTTTCTTGGCCTTCTCCAGTACCAGTCTTAAGACCTTCTGCTGCCGCTCGGTGCGCTTAAAGTCACTGTCCATAAGCCTCAGCCTGCAGTATGCAACGGCCTGCACCCCGTCAAGATGCTGCATCCCGGTGGTTTTTAGCTGGTGGGAACCGATCCCGGTGGATTTTACCGTCTCGGTGATGAAAGCATTGATGTAGCGGAATTCGTTTTTTGTGACTTCCAGGTCCACACCGCCCAAGATATTGACCGCGTCTGCCACACTCTTCCAGGTGGCCGCAATGTAATCATCGATCTCCATATCCAGGTTCTCGTTTAACATCCGGACTGCCTGCTTCGGGCCGCCGTTCGCATATGCGGCATTAGCTTTCCTTAAAGTTCCTTTCCCGATGTCCATGCAGGTATCCCGGTACACGCTGACCAGTTTGACTGATCCGGTCTTCCCATCCATATCCATCAGGATGATTACGTCTGAGTTTCCGCTTTTTAAGTTTTCAGGATCCCTGGAATCCAGGCCAAAGGCGGCCACCGTCCAGTGATCCCTTAATTGTACCGATGTCTTTTCTGTGATATTGTCATTTTTCATCTCTTTGACTTCGGTTTTGTCGACTGTCTGCGCCATAGCCAGTGCTTCGTCGGCTTTCGTCTTCACCTGATGGCAGAATATACCGCCTGCGGCTGCGATGACCGCACATGCGCCGGCTATGGCCAGCACGGCAAACTGTTTTTTGCTGAACTTTCTCATGATCCCTCTTTTTTTGTGTATTTTCCTTATTTTCGGTTACGCGTGCGGCCTGTTGGAATACCGGCCGCACCTTTGATATCAACGCCCCGCTGCTGCTACGGGCGCGGTACCACCGTGATCATACCACCTCCGAATGCCCGCTCCTTGCCGATTCCGTTTACCATGGCATCCCGGAATTTTTCCGGGTCCGTCACGGTCAGGATACCGTCAAATATTACTTTCCGGATTCGGAATTCGTAATGGTCTTCTCCTGCGCCTTTTGAAAGCTTGGACGGGCCGGTATCCGTGATCCGGATGTGTTCCGGATTTACCGTGAATCCGTGGAGATTTCCCTTCTTTATAAGCCACTCCATCTGTTCCTCCGGCTTTAAGAGCGGGAACCGCTTCCCGTTCGGGCTGCTTTCTGTCTTCCTGCACACGAGCGGTACCCCGCAAAGCTTAAAGTTCCACTGGCTTCCGTCTTTGATGCTTTCCAGAAAGGCGTCATAAGATTTTGACTGGCTCTTGGCGCCGTCCGGCGCAAACTGTGCAAGTAACGGTGTAAAATCCGGCAGCGTCCGGCTGACGATCATCAGATACCGTCTGCCACGCAGGCTGTCGATACGCCAGAGCTTCCGTTCCGCTTCGTTTCCAAAGACCTTTTCAATGGTTCCATGGATCATGTTGGCGTTTTTTAAAGCCAGCTGTGTTAGTTTTTTATACGGATCCAGTTCGATCCTGGTTAAGTAATACATACGTTCCTTCTTTCTCCCCGTATCTACGGGGCTCCTTATACAAATGCAAATGGGTCGTGCTGTTCGGACTGTGGGAATATCTCCACCATGGTCTCTGCTGCCATGCGGGGAGCCCAGACTTTTTTATGGGCATTGAATGAAACCGGCTCATCGTTTACCAGTGTCCCGCGTTCTCCCTTTTCCGCGTCATAGATGATCCTGCAGGTATGGTACCGTCCATCTGCCTTGGCTTCGGCGTGTTCCTTTAATGCCGGCAGCACGGCTTTCTTTACAATGACACCATCCAGTTCTTCCATAAGTGGACAGGATTTCCGTCCAAGGTACAGCATTCGTTTTGGGTGCCGCAGTGCTTCCAGGATGGTATGTAACAGAGAGTCATCCTTGCACTCCAGTCCAACGGTGAACGCCGCATCGGATAAGTAATACTTTTTATAGTCATATTTGGAAATGGCCGTGTCCGGGATCTTCTTTCCGCGTATCACGATATTGTCGGAAAAAAGATCCCTGTAGCTGCATTCCGGATATGGGACCACGCGGGTCGCATGATAGTCCGTAATGACGGTTCCCTCCCGGTCCACGCAGACGCCGAATCGTAAGCGTTTTACCAGGTTTTGGAGCGCTTCGTCGTCAGTCCGGTCAATCCCCATGGCGGAAGCGACCATGCCGATCACTCCGCTTTTACTTGGCTCCATGCCCGTACGGAGCCATTTATCGAACCTCGGTTCCGTCCCCCACGCCTGCATCGGCGCGGCGAGACGGAATAACAGGGTGCTCATGAACGCTCCTTTTCCATGCCGGATACCGCATCTTTTACGGTCTCTTCGACATGGTCCAGCAGGGCGTTGAAGTTTGGCTGGGTGCAGTCCTGCAGGGAAGATGCCTGTTCGCTAACTAAAAATCTTGCGACCGGTGCATGAAGCCATCCGATTGCATCAGAGCGTCTGACACGTTCCTCGAACGCTTTTACGGATGCGCCCTCATATCCGTCCGTTCCGGCTTCTACTGCTTTTTCAAACGCGTTCGCAAAGCTTACCGGTGCGTCATTGCGGAACTCTACAAAAACGTAGACCGGCAGGGTGGTCGCCGCGAAGGAATTCTGTTTTCCGGTCGGCGCTGCCAGTGCAAAAGCACGTACCCACTCCTTTGCTAACATGGCCAGGCCCATATCGGAACCGTTGTTCTTCATGGCCTGGTACATGGCGCCAAGATCCACACTGCTGTAACGGTACATGGTTGCGGAGGTGAACTCCTGGGTATCCAGATGCGCGGAGCCCTGCTCCTTTAACATGTCTTTTGCATCATCCACGGCAGTGAAGTAGTCAAATTCTTCTTCCGCGCGATGCGTAGAGAACTCATGTCCTACCTGGATGCAGGCTTCCACGTTATGGATGGGTCTTCCTGCCTGCATTCTTCCGAACATCATGATGTCCAGGGAAATCGAGGAATCCAATGCGTCGTCCAGGGCCGGAAGTTCTGTTTTTGTATCGTACGGATTTAACTTTAAGTTACCGTCCTTATCTTCTCCTGCACGCTTGCTTCCGATCTCCAGCATCGTTTTTGCAAATGCCACACACTGCTTCACGTTCGTACAGTAAACACTTTTTAAGGTATGGTTCTTTTTCGCGTCAATCTGCATGCCGACCGCGGTCAGGGCATGGGATACGTCACGGATGTCGAATTCTTTTGCCGCTTCATGGTATTTCTGTTTCTCCATCTCATCGTCTGTCCATGTTACATTTTCCGCTGACTCGGCCCATTTTTCCAGAAACGCTGCGATGATGGCCGGCATGGTCTTTGTGCGGATACCCATGCCATTTTCATCATTTTCAGAAATGACGTCGTACATGGCTAAGCGTGCGTTACGCTTGATGCACTGGCTGGAAACGCGGCTTCTTCTGACACCGCCGAAGATGCAGCTTTTCGGCGATCCGTCCTCTCCTCTGTTTAAATTGTTGCTCGGGTAGCTCTGGATGACATGTACAGCCATAAAAAGTCCTTTGGTATTCATAATTTTTCTCCTTTTCTTATAAAATAGTGGTGTTTATTTTTTTGTTTTTCTTGCCTTTTTGGTTTTCTTGGTACCCGGATCCGGTCCGGTTTCTTCCTGTTCCTGCATTCCTGCATCCAGCTTTGCCGTTTTCCTTCTGCGGAGAAAATCCGCAGACCATGCAAGCTTTACGGACGGATTGTATTCCCGGATCTGCCAGAGGAATAGATCCTTTGCAAACCAGCCGTAATCGAATCCTGGCATCCGGCCTTTCTGTACCCGGAACAGGCTGTCCGCATGGCGCACCAGCGTCTGCAGGTAATCCGCCGAGAGGATGCGGTTCATGTACCGGACAATCTGCTTTAAGCAGTCTGCGTCCTCTTTTCCGGTTTCTTTGTCCGTGGCGGCAAGTCTTACGGCGCATCCGAAAGAGGCTTCCTCCGTGTGTCCGTCCTCGTATTTATCCTTAAAGCTTTTTGCGTATAAGGTGAGTGCCGCAAAGACCGCGCGTTCTGCACGCGTGTATCCGGTTGCCGCGCGGTAGGTTTCCTCAAAGTCCTGTAAAACAGTCTGCGCAATTTTGGATGCGTTTTCCGGATCCTGTCCAACGCTCCTGCGCAGCAGCGCCAGTTCCCGTACCGTCTTAGGATCATCCGCAGTCCTCCGATACCGAAGGATCTTTTCCCTTACATAATCACACACCTCATCCGCGCGGTCGGAGTGCGGATCCATATTCCAGTAGATCTCATCCAGCGCATGGTCCGTGACTTTCCTTATGGTAAACCAGAGTTTATCGTAGCATGCCGCAAGTCCTGTATATCCGGATGTTGCCGTCTCGGACTCTATGATCCGGATCCCTGCCATGCCGCAGGAGCGGATCCGCTCTTTCGCACAGCGGTCCAGAGTGCGGAACGCGGTCGCTTCCCATTTTCTTTCAAACATTTCCGGGGTAATCTCCGGTTCATCCGGCGCTGTCACGCAGTCGTTCATTTCGGAAAGCCATTTCCTCAATGGCGCATCTACGGCGCCATAGAACATTTCAGCCCCTTCGGATCTGGTCCCGAATGTGTTACCGTTATACGAATGTCCGATTGCGCTGCATGTCTCCATATAAAAGGTTGCATAGATTTCCGCCACCTGGTTGGTCAGCCGGATGACGCGGTCTAACATCTCTCTCCATGCTTTGCCGCGCGTTCCCAAAAACAGCAGCCTTATATCGATGGAGCTTCCTTTTACGTCCATGACCGTGCTTCCCTGCTGTTTGTGGTATACCGTGTCGATCCCTTTTAAGGCCACTGCCTTTTCTTCAGAGAGGATGCCGCGGTCGGTCAGCTTCTGCATCCAGAGGACGACGCCAGGTTTTCTCGCGTCTTCCTGTTCCGATGTAATGGCGCTGAACCGGTTCCACATACCGCGTCCAAAATCGGTCCGGTCCGGGATGCTCTCCCTGGTGTAATCAGAAAGGCTTGGAATGAACCCATCCGTGACAGCCCCTTCCTTGGCCTTCACGTAAACAGGCCTCCATAAGGTCATCTGCTCCAGGAAGGCGTTTTTCGGATCGAGGTTTTCACCAACGACGGAAGATGCCGAAAAGGTATCTTGCTGCCGGCTGACGAAAAGCCAGCGGCACGGCATAGATAACAGTTCCGCCTGGTTATCGATATCTGTCCGGATGTTGTCCTCAATTGGCTTTAGTGTGTCTCTTTCCCATAATGGTTTCGGCTGGGCGAAACAGGCATCTTCTGTAACGTCCGTGCGGAGCAGCACCAGGTTTAACATCAGTGTCTCAAACAGGTTGTCACCTTCCAGGTATACAGCGCCGAGATTCCCGCACCATGCAATCCGCGGATGCAGCTTTCCTCTTTCCGGATCCACGGGGCCTCTCATGATCTTGGTGGATTTTGTATCATATGCCTGGAAATGTAAAATCCATCTGGTAAGTTCTGCATCCGTAATCCCGTTCTTTCCGCGGGTGGAATATGTACCAAAGATCCTTGCCTTATTGTCACTTTCCCCGACTGCCGCGATCATCCTGCCGGGTGAGATGGAGGTACCCATCCCTTCGATCCCCGGAACCTGGTAAAATGGATGGTCCGGGTGGAATAAGTAGAAGCGTTCCTCCCACTCCTCCAGGTATTTATCTACGACTGCTTTCGGCAATTTCTTATCTTTCCATACTGTTTCCCACCGTCTGAGCGCGTCTTCCGGTTCGGTCAGTAGTTTCTCAGTGCCGTCCGGTTCATACCGGTACATCACCGTCTGTAATATGGCTAACAGAAATCGCAGGACAGCAAAGTCCTGGTTCGGCAGTTCCCCTGCCAGGCAGCGGATTTCATGTGCCTGCGCGAAGGCGTTCTTTAAGCTGAGTTCCTTCACTTCGCCCTGCAGGTCGATCACTTTGATCCACGGTTCTGTTGCCAGACAAAATTGTTTCTGCATGTTTTTTTCCTTTCTTTTGTTATAATTGATTCCCCATATATATGGAAAAGACTGCTATTAACTGTCATCCTTGTGTTTCTATGAGGGCATCCCCGTACGCACGGGGCAGATTTCTCCTTCTCTTGAAAAGAAAAGCATGTAATGGGCTCATCCCCGTGCATACGGGGCAGATCCACGATTCCATACTCCCGTAAAATATCCAGAAGGCTCATCCCCGTGTATACGGGGCAGATACTAAATTCCTCAAAGAAATCCCCACGGTTGACACATTGTCGATTCCTGTGACCTTGGATTTTTACGACAAGTTCAGTATGTATTATTTCTTTGAGATGTATTTTTGCGGATAACACTTTTTGGTCAATGTTAATCCAGAATTGAAGCATATTTTTTGGCAATTACGGTGCAACGAACTCGTCCCCGTATATACGGGGCAGATTCGATAATTCTTTTCTCGCAACCCTTACACACAAGGTTCATCCCCGTGTATACGGGGGCGAATGCGTCAATACCTACTACAAAACCATCCGGGAATGGCTCATCCCCGTGTACGCGGGGCAGATTTGCAGATGTATCTGACGGAGTACCGCGATTGGGGTTCATCCCCGTATATACGGGGCAGATCATCTGGCCTGCCTGCTCTGATGTAAGTGCGTAGGTTCATCCCCGTATATACGGGGTAGATACCGCATTCCCCAGGGAGATTTCCATGCCTGGCAAGCTATTGCTTCCCTTCGTCTTGAACTTCCGCAACAAAACCAGTATGTACCATTTTAGACAATCGTATTTTTGCGGATAACACTTTTTGGTCAATATTGGTCAGAAATGATATATTTTAGGTTTGTAGCGTTGCGGTAAGCCTGCCCCTGCGTATGCATGGTTGATCTCTACTGATGATCGCGTAGGCAGTATGGGACAGATTCATCCCCGTGTGTGTGGGGGCAGATAGCTGAGTTCCCGTATTTGCTCTGCGAAACAAGGGCTCATCCCCGCGTATAGGGGGCAAATCCTTCATTCAGGTACTGGACCAGTTTTTCCTCGGATTCATCCCCGCATGTGCGGGGCAGATGAGAACGGATGCGGAAAAACCAGTACGGTAGTAGGCTCATCCCCGTGTATACGAGGCAGATCCGTTGGAAAAGCCTTCATCCCCGAGCACGATGGTTCATCCCCGTGTATACAGGGCAGATGTTCTATCATCGTATACTTGCTTTAAAGATCCAGCCTCATCCCCGTGTATACGGGGCAGATACTTTGATGACAACAATTCTTGAATGATGTTTAGGCTCATCCCCGTGCGTACGGGGCAAATAGGTGTACGATAGGGATTACCAGCTAAAACAAAGGTTCATCCCCGTGCGTACGGGGCAAATGCTAAATCTCTCAGGTAGATTTCCGTACTTGTCAAGCTATTGCTTCCCTTCGTCTTGGACTTCCGCAACAGAACCAGTATGTATCATTTTAGATTGGTATATTTTTGCGGATAACACTTTTTGGTCAATATTGGTCAGAAATGATACATGTCCTCCAATCTTCCTGTGGAGCATTCCAAGACGTCATCACATTTTCGCACCGCTTACGGCTTTTTTGGGGCATTCTCAAACACGAATTTAATTTCCACCTTTCCGTTTGCAATCCCGGTTACCTGCAGTTTCGCATCAAAGGACGTCCCTTTTTTGGACTTGAATCCGGAGATTTTCGCAGACGGCACGGACTGGTATCCGCCGGAGCCGTTCTTTTTGATGCCTTTCGCTAAGGATTCCAGCTGCTTATCGGTCAATTTCTTGCCGCTGATTTCCCGCCAGATCGTAAATTTGCATCCGTCCTGGTAACCGCTGCAGTAAATACTCTTTTCACTGATCCTTAACGGTTTCCCACATACCGGGCATGTGCCGGCTGCGGCATTACCCGTACCGGATGCATCCGCCGGCTGCGCCTTCCCGATGTCCGGATATACCTTTTTTAAAGCCTGGATATTTTTCGTGATCTCTTCCGCGTGGTTTTCTGCCTTCATGTTTTCTGTATTTTTTGCGATGTAGGCATAGATCTTATCCAGATAGATCTGCTTGGTGTATTTTCCATCCGCAATCCCCTGAAGGCCTGTTTCCCAGGATGCCGTGTAATCCGGCTTTAAGATAGTCGGGACACTTAAACGCAGGACATCGTATATCATCTCGCCAAGCTTGTCCGGTGTGATCGTCTGTGTTTTTTTATTGACGGCAATGTACTGCAGTCGCTCCAGTTTTGAGATTGTCTCTGCCCTGGTTGCTGACGTGCCAATGCCGGAGCCTTTGATCTGTTCCCGGAGTGCTTCATCCTCGATGAGCTTTCCGGCATTTTCCATCGCAAGGATCATGGAACCGGTCGTATAGCGTTTTGGCGGCTTGCTTTTTCCTTCTTTTAAGTCGAACGTGACCGGTGAGACTTCTTCCGGCATGTTCATGACCGCCGTGATTGCAGCTGCTGCGTCCTTGTCATCTTTCCTTCCGGCTACTTTTAAGTATCCTTCCCTTGCAACAGCTGTGTAGGAGCCGTCAAATTCTTCCTTGCCCGTCTTACAGGTAAAGGACAGCTTGTCATAAACGGCCGGCGGATAAAAGATGCTTAAGAAACGTCTGCAGATCAGCAGGTAAACATCTTTTTCCAGCTGGGATAACTTCTTTAACGTCTCAAATCCTTCACCGGTCGGTATGATCGCGTAATGGTCGGACACCTTGGAGTCATCCACGTATTTGGTTGTCTTCTGCCGGAGTGGTTCCTGCATGCCCTGGTCTAACACTTCCCTTGAGAATGCTGCCACTTCCTCCACGTTCTGGAGGCCGCGGATATTCTTATCGAAGACTTTACAGATCGCCGTGGTCAGGACTCTGGCATCCGTTCTCGGGTATGTGGTCAGCTTTCCCTCGTATAAGGTCTGTGCGATCTTTAAGGTGTCTGCCGGGCTGATATGGAACTGCTTGGTGCATTCTGCCTGCAGCTCGGCGAGGTTAAAGAGCAGGGGCGCCGCCTTGGACTCCTGTTTTTTCTCCCTTTTTATAAACCTGGTGGTGCCGTTTGCGCTTAAGTCTTTGATCAGCGTTTCCGTCTTTTCCTTTTTTAAGAGACCGGCGTCATTATAGCGGTCCGGATCTGCTGCATACGCGGACCCGTCCCGGATCTTCCAGTCTGCGCTTACTGTATCGGAAAGGTTTAACCGGATTCCGTAATAGGGGATGACGGCCGTGCTCCGGATCTGGCGTTCCCTCTCCACGATCATGCCAAGGACACAGGACATGACGCGTCCGACCGCGATGGGCGTGTAACGGATCCCCGCCGCGCCAGAGACCATGTTTGCGTACTTGATTGATAAGACCCTGGAAAAGTCAATGCCAACCAGGTAGTCCTCGATCGCGCGTGCGTAAGCGGAATCCGATAATTTGTCGTAATAAGCCAGTTCATGGGCATTCTTGATGCCGTTTCGGATCTCTTCCCTGGTCTGGGAGTCGATCCAGACGCGGAACTCTTTTGCTTCCTTATTATGTCCCGCCATCTGACGGACGAGGCGCTGGATGTACTCCCCTTCGCGCGCAGAGTCCCCGGAATAATAGATCCGGTCCACGTCTTTCCGGTTTAAGAGGGTCTTTACCACTTTATACTGGGCTGCTACTTCCGGAATCACTTCATATTTATACTCCTTCGGGATGAACGGCAGCGTTTCCAGCTCCCATTTCTTTAATCTTTCGTCATATTTATCCGGGTAGGATAAGGTGACCAGATGTCCGACACACCATGTCACGATGTAGCGTTCATCTTCCAGGTATCCGTTTTTCTTTTCCCCGGGTTTCATGTCAAGCGCCTTGGCAAATTCTAGTGCTACGGATGGTTTCTCCGCGATGAATAATGATTTCCCCACTTGTGTTCTTTCCTTTCTTTCTCTTTTCTTTTGCATGTTCCGTCATGCGCAGTATGTATTGGATTTTACCCTGTGCTTTTTGCGGATAACACTTTTTGGTCATATTTAGCCATAAAAAGGCACCCCATTTTGGAAAACGGGGTGCCGGATCATCGTCCTCCGTTACTTCATGAGCTGGATGGCCGCTTCCGCGAGGGCACTTCTGACACACTGTTTTTCGCCGAAACGTAAGACCACGCTGAGTGCGGATCCCTTCATATGTTCCGCGCAGTAGATGAGGCCGTTATTGCGGCTGTCCAGTGTCGGGGCGTCCACCTGCTTTTCATCACCGAGCACCACGACCTTGGAGCCGGTTCCGGCACGCGTGATGACGTCGCGGATGAGCCCTTTTGTCGCGTTCTGCGCCTCATCGCAGATGATATAGCTGCCTGCAATGGAACGGCCACGGATGTAGTTTAACGGGCAGAGCTCGATCACGCCGGATTCAAACATATCCTCAATCTGCGCTGATACCTGGGACGGTTCTTCTTTCTCCCCGTTGGAGCCCCCGAGGACTGCTTCCAGGGTGTCCGTATAGGATGCGATAAGCGGAGCCATCTTGTCTTCCAGGTCGCCCGGAAGGTATCCAAAGCCCGGTTCCGCGCGATTGCCGGAATTTGGTTTGCTGATCAGGATCTTCCGGTATTCCCCGTCCCGGCATCCCTGTCCGAGATAGGTCTTGGATAATCCGGCTGCCATGGCGAGGAAGGTTTTTGCGGTTCCGGCAGGCCCAACGAGCACGACTAACGGGATCTCTTCCGCTGGAGCGAGGAGTGCGTATAACGCATAGCGCTGCATGGCATTTAACGGGCGAATACCCCCAAATAACGGGGACTGCGGCGGCAGCAGGAACAGTTTTCCGTCCTTATGGATCGTGAGGGCGGACTGGTTTTCTCCACCGTGCAGGGTAATGAAGTGGTTTTCATAAATTCCTGTCAGTCCGTATTCTTCCGGCGTAAACGGAATGCTCTTTTCCGCGTACAGCCGGTCGATCAGGCTGGATGGGACTGTGATATCTGTCTGTCCGGTGTAATCAGTTTCCGCGATCTGGTCATTGCGGTACCCTTCCACGTGAAGCCCGCAGATACTCGCATTGACACGCATGGAAATGTCGTTCGTAACCAGGACGATCGGCTTTTCGCGCAGTTTTTCCTGGTTTAAATACAGGCAGGTGCTGATGATCCGGTTATCCGGCACGTCGATCTTGAATCCTTTCGGGAGCAGTCCCTGATCCACGCCGTCCGGCTCCACGTAAAGCTTACCACACTTTTTCGGCTCGGCTGCCGTATGGAGTACGACGCCTTTCGTTAAGTCTCCTGTTTCACGCAATCCATCCAGGATGCGGCAGCACTCTCTTGCATTGTAACCAAGCTCGCCCGGTGCTGTCTTTTTGCTGTCCAGTTCCTGCATGGTCGTCCCGCACAGATAAACGTTGTTGTCCTCGAACCCGAACAGGCTCTGCGGGTTCTGCAGCAGGATATTCGTATCAAGAAGGTAATTTTTGATCATACGCTCCACCTCATTTTTTGATTTTCTTTGTTCCTGTTTTCAGTATGTCGCAAAAAATCTCCTTTTGGCGGCAAAAAATAAGGAACCCAGCATCCGCCTGGCCCCTTATTCCGTCTTATTCAGTCTCATATGCATGATCATCCACCTCGACTCGGAGCCGGTCCGCATAACCGCTGCCGATCGCGAGTGTATGTACTTCGCCCTTTGCAAAATGCCGGATGATCAGATGTCCGCCTGCATTTTTCAGTACTTCCACGTGGTCCCCCACGTCAAATTGGTGCTCCGGTATCTTTCCCGTAATCCATTTGATCCGGTATATGTGCCTGGAAGCGGCATCTTTTAAATTGATCGTGATACCGGGCGTGCTGATTGTTTCCTCGCGGTCCGGTTCTTCATACTGCATGTGCAGCTGTACCAGTGCTGCCACATCCATGAACAGTTTAGCCAGGATGCAGGAAATGAGGACAATAACTCCTTCCGTGATGATGAAGTCCATACTGCCTATTCTCATGCGTATACCCTCCTGATGCTCTTTGCTCTGACATCCATGCCGTGACGTTCCATCCGGATCCTGCGGCTGAGGACATCCTGTGCTACTTCTTTTGCGCGGATCCTGTCTTTTTCCGCGCATTCCCTTGCGTACTGTTCCAATACTGCTGTCGTTAACATCGTGTATGCTCCTCCTTGTCTGTTTTTTTGCGTAAATAAGCTCTTAAATCTTCGCTCCACATAACTCCGTCCTGTTTCCATGTTCCGTGGTTTCCGTTGATCCCATTGTAGCATTTTAATCCGGTCCCGCCAGCACTGTCCCATGCATGCAGGTTCTTGGAATAATCGTCAAACAGGATCCAGTTTTCTGGAATTTGGTCCAGGTGGAACAGGTCCATCACGAAATCCGCCTTGCTGACCCCGCATGGAATGAGGAACCTCTGTGTACCCGGGATCTCCGGGAAATGTTCATTTAACCATCCGGTCTTATCTTCTGCCGCGTAGCCGTCCGTCAGGCAGTGGCTCAAGATATAGCACCTGTCTGCATGTGTTTTTGCGAATTCACGGAATGGCTGTAAAAAGAACGTTGGCCTTAAGTTCCTGAAATACCCTTTTGATAACAGTTCTGCTTCCTTGCCGACCTGCCACTCTGCCAGTGTTCCGTCCATGTCTAAAAAATATCTTGTTTTCTTCATCTTTTTTCTCCTTTTCTTTTGTACGTCCATTTTCTGATTCGGTTTCAGTATGTGGATGCGCATGGCATGAAAAGGAGACAAAATCAGGTAGTCCCGTTGATCTTTCGCAGGGCTTCCGCAATCTCCGTGAGGCCGACTGACCGCAGATCCAGCTCTTTTGGATGCCAGCCGATCTTATCTTCCGGGATCCCGATTGTTCTTCCGTCTTCCATGAGAATTTGGTAGATTCCGTCCTTCCAAGATGTGGTCACGCCCCATCTGCTGTTTCCATCCGGGGTTTCGCCTCTGGCGACCAGTCCGATGCGTGAATTCGCGTAATTGTTATACAGGATGCTGACGGCTTCCTGGTAACGGTATTTCTGCATGACCGCCCGAACGCTCGTGCATCCGAATGCCTGCTTTAAATCCTGTTCTTTCATATGGAGAAGCCTGCCGCAGGTATCCCAAACCGCGTCCTCCACATCTCTTCTGGCCTCCAGTTTCTGCTCGCTTCGTTTCTTATAATCCTCGTAATCTTTTAATGTATAGCCGGTCGCGTCCAGGAGTTCCGGGAAAATATGCTCCGGATCGCCGGATGCTGCCGCGATCCGTTCCAGGTTGTTAAAATGCGGCGGCTGCAATAATTTTCCGGTCAGGTATCTGGAAAGGCTCGTATTCCGGATCCCCGCTTCTATCGCAAAGTCCTGCTTCCTGATCCCGCGTTTTTTGATGATCCGGTTTAAGATGGACGCAAAAGCCTCCTGATCAAATCCTTTTGTCTGTTTTGTCTGATGTTGGTCCATGAGGATCCCTCCTTTTTTAGGCTATTATCAGTATGTAGAATGTTTTCTAAATCTGTTTTTTGCGGATAACACTTTTTGGTCACAAAAAAAGACCGCGGGTGGCGGTCTTTTTCGGTTTTTCGCTTATGCGCGGGCAGCCGATATAAAATAGGTACGGAGCGCCGCGTCTACAGCGGGCTTTGCCATGCTTTTTCCGGCGTTTTTCTTTAAATCTTCCTCAACCTGTTCCCTTGTCTTCGGCTTTTGGTAACTGCGGCCGGAGAACATCACGTCCAGACAATCCGCCACGCGGATGATATCCGCGTACTTGGCCGGTTGTGCGCATCCGCGGTACCCATTGCCGTCCGGCTGTTCATGGTGATCGCGGACCGCATCACAGATTCTCTCCGGGAATCCGTGGGCCCGTAAGATGCAGGAGCCGGCTTCCGCGTGTTCGCGGATGAGCCTATATTCCTCATCTGTCAGTTTTCCTGACTTTCGTAAGACCCTTTGCGGGATGGTCCGTTTTCCGATGTCATGGAGTGTGGCGGCGACCAGAAGATCCCTGCGGTCCTGCCACGCCATATGCATCTGGCTGGCAATCTGGAATGCGTACCCTGCGGTACGCAGACTGTGCTGGTATGTCTGTTCATCCCACGCACGCAGCCAGGAAAGCAGTTTTGCTGTTTCTCTCACCATTATGTCATTTGTCATTGTAGTCCCTTCCTGCGGTTAGCTATGCGGCTGGATTTCAGTCGCTATGTACTTGTGTTTTAGCTCCTTCCCAAAAATCCGCCTGTGCGATCAGGGTCTGTGCGTCAATGATGACACCGCACTCCCTGGCCAGTTTGCGAACCTCTTCCATAAACTCTGCAAGGATATTCCCGGTAAGTTCCGGCCTCGTGATGGATAACCGGATCTCAAGTGTCCCAGTATCCCCGCAAGCTACAAACTCACCGGACTTACGGATCCCGAACCATGGGACCCATGCACCGAATACCGTCCTTGCAAGGAGGTATTCCGCCTGGGTACTGCATATGCCGCATTTTGCGTTTCCTGGTCGGTAGGCAAATCCATAGCGTTTTGCAATGTCCCGCAGTCCGGTGAACGTTTTGGCGTACGGCAGGCAGCAGGCTCCCGTATCGGTGTAAATGTCACCGGTACCAACCTTTAAATATAGGGCCGGCGCTTTTAATCCCCAGAGTTCTTCCATGCGTGTAATACCAAACATTTCGCGCATGGCTTCATCCAGTTCCAACATCGGCGCTACCTGTGCCTCCTTGTTGGAACTTTCCGTTTGCCTTTTTTCACTCATTCTGTTAAAACTCCTTTCCTTCTGCTCTTTGTTTTCGGTTACAGTATGGGGATGGAACTTTTTAAAAAAGCAGCTTTTTTCGCACAAAAAAACAGGCAGCGGATCTGCTGCCTGTTAGGTTGCTTTTTTGTTCCTTACAGTGGTGTTCCCGGGGAACACCCTTCTTATTCTTCTTCGTCGTCGTATAAAAACTCGATCGTGAAGCCTCTCATGACTGGAAGTCACAAGCATCCTTTCATGGACTGACGCATCCATGTTGGGCAGAGCCCGTTAAAAGACGCTTTCCAGTCGCGGTTTTCCGATACCTCCCTGTGCGCGCCAGCACAGGGAGTTTTTCCCTTTAGGGGAAACGGACTGCCCTTCCACCATACGGGCTCATCTCAGCCGGCTTTCAAACGGCGCAATATATGATATTCCATACATTCTAACTTTTATTATGATAATACAGCGTCATCGCTCTCATTCCGACGCCTCACCCTTCCAGGAAAATCCATATCTTCGACATATTGAATGTAGTTACAGAAAAATAAAACTACGGAAGGAGAGATGCTTATGCTGACTGTAACAGGCATAAGCACAAAGACGTATGAAGAAGTCAAAAAAGAACCTGGTGTTGGCTATAGCTGCATGTACCTTGTTCCTGACCCTTGCGTTCGGCGGTACTCTGGCGTATATGACAGATACGGAAGGCATAACAAATACCGTAACGGTCGGGCGGGTCAATATTGATCTGGAGGAGCCCGGCTACCCGGGAAATGACAGCGATGAGGTAAAGAACATTATCCCGAACCAGGAAATTGTGAAAGACCCGCAGATTGAGAATACCGGCAATAATGATGCCCTAGTATTCTTGCGGGTCGAGGTGCCGCAGGAAACATTTACGAATGAAGATGACAGTACATGGGAGCAGAAAAAGCAGGATCTGTTCAAATTGAAGGGGATCAGCGATCAGTGGGGATTACTGCGGACAGAAACGATTACCGGAACGGACGGCAAGGAAAAGACTTCCTATGTTTATGGTTACAAGAAAGCGCTGGCAAAAAAATCAACCACGGATAAACTGTTCCAGAAGGTACAGATGAAGAATGCTATGGAATCTGATCTAAGTGGCAATGTGGAGGATATTGTTGTCACGGCCTGTGCGATCCAGGCAACGGATATCCCGGATATCGATTTAACACCTGGGAGCGATGGAACCATTGGCAAAGATACGCTGAATCAGGTTTATGAGATTTTCCTAAAACAGTCCGGAGATCAAAAAAGCCGTCCGGCAGATGAAGGAAACAAGCCACAAGATGGTTCAATCGGTCAAATTACATATGGGTTGGATGGTGGAACTATCGAAGGCGCCAAGAAGTCTTATACCGCAGCGGATTATGGATACGTACCACCGACACCGACAAAAAAAGGGTTTAAGTTCATCGGATGGATTCCGACAAGCATTCCAACAGATAGCACCGGAAATGTAACTTTTTCGGCCGAATGGGAAGAAAGTACCGCAAGGTTGCTGAGTGGAAGTGAACTCAACAAAAAAATGGAGAAACTGATAGAGCCTAAAGATGCCATTACCGCAATCCAGCAGTCGAATGAAAAACCTTCTAATGCAGTCATAAAAGATGTAAATTCCTTAATTTCTGCAGAAGATTCAAGCAAGCCCGTTTATGCCTGGTCAGAGAATGATATAATTAAATGGTGGTCAGATGCTGAATATGTGAAGGCAGATAAGTCTTTAAGTCATTTATGTGACGGCATGACTGGCCTCACGGATATTAGCGGGTTAAGTGCGTGGGATATTTCAGAGACTACAGATTTATCATATGCCTTTTTTGGTGCCGCCCGGATTGCTGATCTCACGCCACTTTCCACATGGAATACATCCAATGTTGTAAATATGAATTCTTTATTTACAGAATGCGCATCACTTGAATCTCTTGCAGGATTGGGAAATTGGAATACTTCAAGTGTAACAGATATGAGCTACCTTTTTTCTAGTCATCCAAGCATGCAAGCTAATAGCGTTATGAAATTGAACGATATAACTTCATTAGCAAACTGGGATGTTTCCAATGTCACAAATATGCATGCTATGTTCCATGGATGTATCAATTTAGCAGATTTATCAGCATTAGTAAATTGGAATGTTTCTAATGTTACAGATATGTATGGTATGTTCTCTGATAGGTGGAATTATACCTCAATGAAACTTACCGGTCTTGCTGGATTAGAGAAGTGGAATACAGCAAATGTGACTAATATGTCAAGCATGTTTTATGGATGCCAGTTACTAACCGATTTAGTGGCGCTTACAAACTGGCAGACCGGCAATGTTACTAACATGAGTGAAATGTTCTATGGTTGCAGTCGGCTTGCCGATCTGACACCTCTCGCAAACTGGCAGACCGGCAATGTTACTAACATGAGTGGCGTGTTCAGTCACTGTAGCCAACTTGCCGACCTAAATGGACTTACAAAATGGAATGTAGGTAGCGTCACCAACATGTGTGACATGTTTAATGGGTGCCAAAAGCTCGCTGACACTTCTGCTATTAACAATTGGGATATTGCAAACGTAACAGAATTTACAAAAATGTTCAGGCAGTGTCCATCTCACCCGACCTTCACCAAGCGCGCAGGTACTTGGCGGGCTGGTACTTTTACCCCAGCTACATAAGCAGATTCAGGCGCAAGAAAAAGCGTAAGCATTCCGCCTACGCTTTTTCTTTTCTCAAAATCATTTTCTATTCTGCATTTTCTTTACCTTATTCGCCAAAAACCTTTTCATAGTATCTGTTATCTTCTTCCCGTCCATCGGCTTCCAAGATACGCAATGAATGCGGAACGGTCTGCATTTGCATACACATCGTAACCGCCGTCTCCGTAGCCAGACTCCGATACTACGCCGTAGTCCAGCCCGGTATAGCACTTGCGATGATCGAACTGACTGCAGAACTGATACCATTCCTCGTCCGTGTAATCCGGTTTGTCACGGAAAAACCCAGCCATTCCAGCGTCTACGCCGATATTGCCGATCAGCTCCCAGAACGGTTCAGGGTCTTTGCGGTCATCCAGGTAGATGCACAGTGCAGCAACGCGATCTCCCCACTCGCCTTCATCGCTGATGGTCGCATAACCATACCAGGTTCCCGGTCTGCAGTCTGTTGTCATTCGGCACCACACACCTTTGTTATAACAGGGATCCGTAATATCTACCTTGTTTCCTAACTCAAATTTTCCTACAAATTCTTCTCTTGTATCCGTCTCTCATCTTCCTTTCTGTGTTGCGTTCTTATAAGGTACATCCGGCACCCACACAATCTGTCCCTTTTCCAGTTCTTTTTCCAGATAATAAAACGGGACATCTTCTTTGTCAATCGGAGTAATCCCGTAATACGGTGTGTCGTCATCTTCCCGGCACACTTCTTTGATCCTGCAGATCGTTCCGATTGGTATTAACTCCTTGCTTCTTCCACCTGATATTGTCTTACTGATTACTTTTACGTAATTTCCAACTTCCCGCATATTATTTACAGCATGGCACAAGAATGCTCGTGACCTTAGTCGTGAGATGAATGGTGCCAGCTTTTTGCGCTCCTATCTACCCAGATGAATCAATGGTTTTTTGTCATTTTCGACCAAAAAGTATTATCCGCAAAAAACCGATTTTTAAGATGCGACATACTGATAGTAAATCTTGAAAGGAGGGAGCGCATGCATACCGTACAGATCCTACTGAATACCAAAACCTGCTCCCAGGAAATGGAAAAGCGTTTCCGTGCCATGACCCATATCCATAACGTCTGCGTCAAACACGGGAATAAGCTTTTATCCCGCCTGGAGCATGATAAAGCGTACCAGGACGCCATGGAGAAACGTCTGGAAACATCCAAGAAACTGGACGGACTGCAGCAGAAGGTTCTCTCCAACCGGAAGGAAGAACGGGAACTCGAAAAACAGGTTACTGCCCTGGAGAAGGAGATCAAGTCCATCAACCAGGCATTAAACATCATCCGTACAGATACGGGGCTTTCCAAGTCCGGGTTTGAGTCCTGGCTAAAGAAATGCGGTTCCCGGTTTTCCCGTCTTGTATCCTCCCAGCAGGTCCAGGCAGAGGCAGGACGCGTCTGGGCAGGCGTTGAGAAAGTCTTGTTCGGGAACGGGACGAAGCTTCATTGCAAAAAGGAATACGAACTGAGTACCATTACAGGCAAGTCAAACACCAACGGGGCAAAGTTCCATCCGGAGACCATGACGGTGGAATGGACCGGCCTGACGCTTTCCTGCAAACTTCCGAACCGTATTTCCGAGCAGCACTATATCGCGGAAGCCTTACAGGGGACCATCGCCTACTGTACCATCAGCCGGAAGATGTTCCCTTCCGGATGGCGGTATTACGCACTGGTATGCGTCCGCAGTGACGCCCCGGTAAACGGACGGACATCCGGGAAGGGCCCCATGGGCATTGACCCTGGGACTTCCACCATGGCTGCTGTCAGTAATGAAGCCGTATTCCTGGAGGAGCTCGCACCACGTGTTCCGGAATATAACCGTCAGATCCGTGACCTGCAGTACCGGATGGATACCTCCAAGCGGATGACGAACCCCAGGAAGTACCATGAGGACGGAACGATCGACCAGAAGAACCATGACCGTTGGATCTTCTCCAAGGGATATAAAAGGATGCGTCAGAAGCTCCGGAGCATCTACCGGAAGAAAGCGGCCTACATTAAACAGGATCATGAGGAACGGACCAATCGCTTCTTAGCCCATACGGATACCATCTACATCGAATCCATGGACTACCGGGCATTACAGAAACGCGCCAGGGATACTTCCAGGAAGGAAGAAGCTTCCCATGTGAAACAGAAAGACGGTACCGTAAAGCTCATCCGGAAGTTTAAAAAGAAGAAACGGTTCGGACGATCCTTAAATAACCGGGCCCCGGCTTCCTTCATCACCATCCTGAAACGGAAGGCAGGACTCCTTGGGGTAACCGTCATGGAGATCCAGACCCGGACCTATAAGGCCAGCCAGTATAACCACGTAACAGGGGAATGCGTCAAAACGCTCCTCTCGGAACGCAAGAAGGAGATTGACGGACATACCGTCCAGAGAGACCTCTACAGCGCGTTCCTGATCCAGAACCCGTCTGACGATCTGGCCACGCCGGACCGGCAGGCATGTAAGAAACGCTTCCAGAATTTCCTGCAGCTGCAGGAACGTCTCCTCCAGACAATGAAAAGCACCGGGCAGAGCATGCCGCAGTGCTTTGGATTTTAAATATGAACCTGAAGTAAAAACGGAACCTGTAAACATAAGAAACATGTAACTCATTCCTATATCCTGGGAGTCCGGCGTACTCCCGCGGGGTCAGCCAGTAGGTCCCGGACCGAACGCATCCCCCGAACCCGTAAAACCCGGGCTATATCCATTCTTCGGGAATGGTGATGCCCGGAAATATAAGGGAAGTCTCAATCTATGGGAACGATGCCTTTTCGTGAGGAGCTCTCACAGGGAAGCTCGTGACTTTAGTCATGAGAGGACGTCACCATTCCAATCAGCAATTATGGACTGCACAAGCCGGTGGGCCTCTTCCATTTCTTCAGGAAGTAAATCAACAAACTCGATCATGTCTTCCGGGTATGCGGCATGCTGAATTGCCTCTTTTATGGAATTATAAAGATGGAACTTATACATATCGTCATGACCTACAAAGTTATCCCCATCATGTTCTTCCATATCAACTGTAGCCCGACCAATACGACAGTAGTTGGTTTCCGGTGTTACCGCACCTGCCGGGATAAATGCCTTCTCAACATAATACCGACCAGTGTACTCCTCGGGTAATAAATCTTCAACAGATTCATTACCACCATTGATATCCTCTTCGAGCATTTTCTTAAACACTGCATACTCCTCTTCTGACGGATCAATGAAGCCAATCTGTCTGATCGGTACACCCGCGTTGCAAACCGCCTCTTTCAAAGAATCATAGATGTGAAACCGGTAAACCTTGTCCTGACTTACTTCGTCAGTGTCATCCGCCTTTTCCATTGCCACAGTGGCGCGGCCGATGTAACAATAGTCCGTCCCGCCTTTATCAGCCGTTGCTGGGGTATAGGCACGCTCCACAAAATATCGTGGTGAAGCATCTCCTTTGATATTTTCCATGTGCTTTTCTCCTTCTGTGCTATCATATTACTCCTTTTAATTAATCGTCAAAACAGGAACTTCTACCGTTCCAAACTGTGTTTCCAGGCAGCTCTCGCAAAGCTGTTTCCCTTTCACGTTATATAATGTCTCCACATCTGCATTACACTGGTCGCAGATTAGGTGCTTCACGTGGCGTTTTTCACAGCTTTCCCCATGGCAGGGGTATGCTCCGTTTGCGCAGTCACAGCACTCATCCATGATTTTGATCACAGCATTCCTCCTCCTCACTGTTCGATGCTTAACTGTCCAGCCAGCGCAAAGACCTGTTCCGGTGCCATGTAATGGATGTCCGGTCCGTATACACGTTCTAACGCGCTGATTACCTTTGCGTATTCCTGTCTTGCTACGGACTGCAGCTCCTGTGCGGATGCCGGTCGGACGGTATAGGTCCCCGTACTGCTGGTGATCACCACCTTGCTGGAAAACCATTTTTTTCTGGCTTTCACGTCTGTCAGATGAAAAAACGGCTGTTTCCCATCTGTTCGTTTTGGATACATCATAAACGCCTCGCCATCCTGGACCCGTATGGCCTGTAAGATCCGGCCAACGCGTCCTTTTGCGTGTTCGCTACATTTGGTCGCATCTTCGATCACCATGTTTTTCAGTTCCATGTTTGTAAATTCCTGCATTTTCATTTCCTCCTATTCCTAATCCTTTTTTGTTACAACGTCAGTATGCCAATCGGCATCCTCTATTTCTGCCTGTTTTCCGGATAAAACCCACAGTTCCGTCTGCCAGGAGTTCCTCTTCGGCATTCTCCATGAACCGCATTTTTCGACAAAACAAAAAGGCAGGATGTGTTCCTGCCTTCGCTGAGATTCTTAATTATTTTCCGGGAGCTCACCCCATAACAACTTTTCTGTGCCGTTTTTAACGGCATCAACCGAATTCCAATAGCTGATATCCGCGTATTCATTATCGGATAGCAGATTGTGGTCAGACGTACTGAATGCATATACCAGGCTTTCATTCGAGTAATAAATATATTGATCGGTCACAAGATCCAGCTGATACTGCATGGACAGGTCGCTCGATAAAATATATTTATAAATCTTCAGCCCGGATGCCGACAGTACGCAGTTTTCTTCTGAATGGAAACCATCTATAAATTCCTGCAGTCCCTTATGCAGAAATAATGTCCGGTATACGCTTTCTGTCGCGCCCCAGATCGCCGCTGCGAGCGCACTGTTTATCATGTCATCTACCTGGAATTTATGATTCCACGCCAATCCTGCCGGGGCATACGGAATTTCTTTTCCGTTCACCACTTGGGTCGCCTGCAAATCCTCAAATTCCGGATATTGAAACGGTTCGGCCCCAACTCCTGGTGCTTTATCCCAGAAATAAGTCCCATATACGCAATACCGCTCTTCCTCTGACGAAACAGCAGCATTTCCCTGTTTGTTTTTTTGAGTTCGCGTCACACAAAATTCAATCAGTTTTGTTGATTCTTTTTGGTCCTGAAAACACTTTTTGCTCATCAATTTTCCTCCATTTCTCAATGTCTTATATTTTTATAGCACTTTCAGTATGTATCTACGAACGGGAAAAGTGCACAGCATAATCAGAACGCTTTGCTGATTTTTGCCAAAAAGTGTTATCCGCAAAAATGTCCTGGTTGCAACTTTGACATACTAGAAGTATCATGAACTTACACAAAGGAGGAATCTTATGGCTACTTTCACCGAACGTCCTTACCAGACCGAATGCATCCAGGCGATCCTGGATGCAGGCCCGGGGCGCCATCTTATCGCCCTGGCTACCGGTCTTGGGAAGACTGTAGTTTTTACGCATCTTACTGGCGTTGGGCGGGTCCTTATCTTATCCCACCGGGATGAGCTGGTCCGCCAGCCGGAAAAATATTATGGAGGGAAGGTCCGCTTTGGTGTCGAAAAAGCGGAGGAACATGCCACGGATGAGGAAGTGGTATCCGCCAGCGTCCAGTCTCTTTCCCAGGATTCCAGGCTTACCCGGTTCTCCCCGGACGCATTCGAGACGATCATTGTGGACGAGGCCCATCATGCCGCAGCGCCGACGTACCGGAAGATCCTGGATTATTTTACCGGTGCAAAACGTATCCTCGGATTTACAGCAACACCGAAGCGTGGAGATAATGTCGGATTGTCCTGCGTGTTTGATGATATCATCTTTTCCCGTGACATCCGGTGGGGCATTGCCCATCAGTATCTTTCACGCATCCGCTGTGAGGAGATCCGGGCTGCCTATTCCCTGGATCATATTGAAAAGACGAACGGGGATTATAGCGCATCCCAAATCGAAAAGCTGTTTCTTGGTGAGGATGTGACCGTCATCCCGACTGCTGCCCGTGCTTATCTGGAAAAATGCCATAGCACCGGGAGGCATACCCTGATCTACTGTGTGACGAAACGGATCAGCCGCGTTCTTTTAGAGACAATCCGGAAAATGCTCCCGGAAGATGAGCAGGAACAGGTGCAGGCTGTATTCGGGGATACCCCGGATGAGGAGCGTGCAAAAATCCTGTCTGATTTTCAGGACGGAACCGTTCGCTGCATTATCAACTGCATGGTCTTAACCGAGGGCACGGATCTTCCGGTCTGCGATGCTGTTATGAACCTACGGCCGACCTGCAGAAATACGTTGTACCAGCAGATGGTTGGACGCGGAACCAGATTATATCCTACTAAGGAATACTGCCTGGTCCTCGACATCATTCCGGATACCGGGAGCAGTTATGGTCGCTCGTTATGCACAGCCCCGACCCTGTTTGGGATCGATCCGTCCGCGCTTCCTCCATCCAAACGTGCAGAGCTTACGGATGATGTGGATCTTTTAGAGTTCTGTGATGCGCTCAGCAGCATGTATGCGGAGCGTTCCGCCAGAGTAGAGCTTTTAAGCCGGAATGTGGATCTGTTCCTTTCTGACTGTGAGACGGTCTTTGGTGTAGAACATGATCGTACAATCGAAGCCTGCACGGCAGCCTGCCATGAGCTCTCCGAGAAAAGGAGCGCCGCCTGCGGCGTGGATTTTGGGGATCTTGTGGCGGAGGTATTTGCGGACGAATCCAAACGCTATCGGTTCCGACCGGACTGGGAGCAGGAAATCTGGATGTCGGAGCCGGATGTATTAGATCAGGTTCGTGTTTGGTTCCCGGCCGTTCCTGGTGCTGGGCACGCATCCACCCAGACCGTTTCCGGGCATCTGCCTCTTTCGGATGCGCTGGAGCTGATCCGTATGTACTGCTTCATCCAGCCTGATTTTTATCATTATTGCTGGAGCCGGAGTGCACAGCAGTCGTGGAAACGAATGGACGCCACATCCGCACAACGTGGCAAATTACAGTTTACCTTAAAACAACAGGGAATTCTGGTAACTGATAAGTCCGTCTTAAATAAGTTAGATGCGTCCACTCTGATTGATTTGGCCATGCGGTATAAGAAAGCACGAAAGATGTCAGAAGCATTTGTACAGGCTTCCAGCGGGAAGCAGACTAAAAAAGCAATTGCTGCAGTGAATACCGTGGAGGGATTGCTGAACGAACAGGAAGCATTTTGCGGTCCTGCTGATGAATCTGCGTTCCGACTGTTTATGGATACCGTCCGAGCGCGGTATGCAGCCGTATGTGAAAGTATCCGGGAAATGGAAGAAGCAAAGCAGGCAGCTTTCAGAAAAGCCATGGAAGCATCCGAGCTTCGCGTGCCGTTTTCCGTACAGATTGGCAAAGGACAGTCCTTCACGGATGCGCAGTTATCCATGCTCACAAGTTTGGAACGCCAGATTGGAATTTTCATGGATTTCCGCATCGAGACTCTGACTAGGCGCCAGGCAAGCCTTGCTATTTCTTTTTTGATGATGGTAAGGAATATGCCATCTGAAATCCGGGATGCTGTGGAGTTCCCTGACGCAAAACAGGTCTGCTTGTCTGCGGAAAAAACGGAGGCTACGGATTTTGTGTTCCGACAGGTTCCGAAAAAGAAAGAAACGATATGAGAAAATTTGGGTGTTCCCCGGGAACACCCCTAAAAATGAGAAGGGCGGATGCACGGAATCATTTGGTTGTGTAAGCTGCTGTAAACGGCAGCCCTAAAAGAGAACGAAGGAGAACAAGACATGGGATTGTGGAAAAGAAAAACGGAACAAGGCAAACAAAAGAAGGATCAACGTCCTAAGAACAAAATTATCATCATCGGTGAGTATGGGTCTGGTAAATCATATGAGGCTCTCAACCTTATGTCAGACAAAAAGGGAACATGCATTATATGCAACGGATCTATCTCTATATCAACGTATAAAGCGAATTTTCCAACACTGGGAGACTATGCGGAAAAAAGTAACGGGCAATGCTTTCCCGTGGAACAAGGCGAGAAATATTATTTGAGAACAACAAGCGGCAATCCGTCTTTGAAATTTGTAGATGCCTTAATCCATGGTTGCGATTACGGATACATTGGCGATGATGAAAATGCAACCGTCCTTTATGATGACGGGGCGTGGAGCAGCAGCGATAACAATGTCGTTACATTCTGGCAACTATCGCATGCAAAATGTGGAATCATCATCACAGCCAATACGTTGTGCGATGTATTAAAACTGAAGGAAACGGAGCTGACAGAAGAAATGATTGAGGATGTTAAAAAATATTGGTGCATTAAAGACTTAGCTGTTACCGGAAAAGATGAAGGGACCGGCGAGAGCCGTGATTGATTAGCCGGCGCAGCTCCGCCACCGGCGGGGCCATGTTAGACGTTGTGTTGTTGAGATGTGTGGTTAAGGAGGCGTATGCTATGACATTGCGAGAATTATTATCACAGGGTGTTGGGGTCTTAGGACGAATCAGTATTGTGCGTATCATTGAGGGCAAAAAAATCCATGTATATGGTGGTGATATTTATGGTCTTGATGGGGGAATCGAAGATGAGGTCATGGATAGGGAGATCCAGAATATTTACGGCCGTATATGTGGACAAGGAGAAAATATAGGGCCATGTCTTGTGATTGAGATTATATGATTTTTACAAAAAAATGAACCCCCGCTCCATCATGTGGAGTGAAGGGTCCATTGTTTTGTAATTTTCGTCTGGGGCTAATACGCGGTTACCAGTTCGTATATTCGATTATTTTCCGAATTTTTCTACGAATGCATCTTCCGTCAGCACTTCAATCCCGAGTTCATGGGCTTTCTTGCTCTTGGTACTCATCTTTGCCGTGCTGCCGTCTTCCGGTGCATTTTCGACCAGATAAGAGGTTTTTGCTGATACAGAACCAGCTACCTTTCCTCCACGCGCCTCGACGGATGCTTTGAACTCGTCGCGGTTTTTGTAGATGTGGACGCTTCCGGTGATCACAAAGGTCAAGCCCTTTAAAGACTGGTCTGTGTTCTGTTCCGGTTTTTCGATTTCCAGCTCTTCCGCCAGGATGTGGAACATCAGGTTCTTTACGGCATCTGTTTTCGTAAACCGGCACCAGTCATAGACAGAACGCGCCTTAACATCTCCGATGCCGTCCAGGTTCACCAGCTCCTCATACGATGGATTCTCATAATATGCCAGGAACTGTTCCAAGTCTCCGCTCCAATGTGCGGAAAGTTTCTTTGATAAGTCATTTCCAAGGAGCGGGATTCCGAGAGCAAAGAGGAGTTTCTGGAGTGTGGTCTTTCTGGATGCATCAATGGCGTCCAGAAGGTTCTTCCAGGATTTTTCTCCCCAGCCGTCTCTTGCAGCTAATGTTTCCGGAAGTTTTCCCTGTGTGCGTGCTTTTAAGGTATACGCTTCTGCCGGGTAGCGTTCCAGTAATTTCACCTGCTGCAGGTCTTCGATCTGGGACGGTCCGAGCCCTTTGACGTTTAGGCCGGAACGGCTGAACGCATTGACAAGCATGCCCCTGGTCCTTGCCGGGCAGTTCGCGTTATCGCAGTGCAGGACGCGTATTCCGTTACGGTTCTCGATTCTGGTCGGCTGTCCACATACCGGGCATCGTTCCGGCACTTCGATCGGACGCATCTGATCCGGATTGCCCGCTGTCTGCAAATAAATCTGCGGGATGATCATGTTTGCCAGTCCGACCTGGATCTTGGAGCCGATCTGCAGAGTGGAGACAGCGCCTTCGTCTTCGGATGGAATATGCTCCATGACGGATAAATTGTGCATGGAAGCGCGGGTTACGGTAGAACCGGCACCAAGACGCACCGGATCGAAGATGGCGACCGGAGTGATGATACCCGTCTTTCCAACGGACCACTCCACGTCCCTTAATACCGTTTCCTTCGTTTCGTCTGTCCATTTCATGGCGATGCTTCCGCGTGGGTGGTGCCCGGTGCTGCCCAGTCCTTCGGCATATTCCTGGTTATTGTAGGAAAGAACCAGTCCGTCTGTCGGGTAAGGGTTTGATGGAAGTGCATTCTGCCAGTTATCGATGTCAGAAAGGATCTGGTCTGCGTCCGTTAAGCAGAAAGCGACGGTCTGGATACCCTGGGCCTGTAAAAATCCGAAACGTATATCCTCATAGCGGAGTGATTCCTCTTGCGCATCCGGCTCTACAAGCTGGAAGGCATAGAAACCAATTTCCCTTTTCCTGGATTCCCGGCTGTCAAGCATCTGAATCGTTGCAGATGCGAGGTTTCTTGCATTTTCGTAGATCCCGCCATTTTCCTCATTGACGCGGTCAAATTCTGCATAGGTCATGACTGCTTCTCCGCGGATCACGATATGGCGTTTGTCCGGGATGGTCTCCGGAAGTCCTTTGAAAAATCTCGCATTGTGCGTGATGTCGCTTCCTTCGACTCCGTTTCCTCGGGTCACGGCCTGTACCATCTTTCCCTGGTCATAGGTCACAACAACGGTCAGACCGTCCATTTTCCAGGAGAGGATTCCCTGTTTGTTGCCAAGCCAGTCTGTGAGGGTCTCGCGTTCTGCGTATTTTACTTTATCGAGGGATAAGGCTTCCTGTTTATGCCTTACCTTTTTTAATTCCGAAACCACGACCGGAGCTCCGACTGCGATGGTCGGGCTTCCTTCATACGCAAAGCCGTGTTCTGCTTCCAGGTCTTTTAAGCGCGCGAGCTGCCGGTCAAATTCATAATCCGTCATTGCGGAAGTCCCGGTATTGTAATACTGCGCCGCCGCGATCTTCAATGTTCTGGTTAAAAATGCCTGTACATCCTTATTTTCTTCTGCTAATTTTCTGATCTCCATTTTTTCTCCTTTGTCTTCGCATAAATATGATGATTGTGTTTTGAGTAAGAGTGGTGAGGCTGAAGCTTGTCCTATCACATGTACGGACTATTTTTCCACCTCAACGATTACGATATACTCCGTTCCCTTAAAATGAAACGTCCATTTCCCATCGTATGCGCATCCGGGCTCAGTCCCCGCTTGCTCGCATCCGTTCTGGAATAACACGCCCTCCGTATATGGAGTGTCGTCTTCACAGATCACCAGCTTGATATCTATTTCGATCCCGTCCGGAAACTTTGCGGTATGAGTGATCGTTTCGTCCCGCTTATACCCATATTTCTGGTAGATTTCACTTCCTGTGAGATCCAGCAGGTTATTGATCAGATCCATTTCTTTTTTTGATAATGTGATTGTCTGTGTCATATTCTTTCTCCTTTTCGTTCCTCATCGGAATTTTAAATAAACATCCTGTCTGGCTTTCAAGATTTCTTCTCTGGGCACTTTCAGCAAGAATCCGGCCGCGTCTTTTGCAAAATCCTCTGTTCGAAAGTCCGGGCGCAACAGCAAGATCCGGGAGTTGACCGTCGGTGTCGTAGCTGTCGCGTGATGCTTTTTACAGAAGTTGCCGTAATGGCATGACATGATCTGTACCCAGCGTTCCTGTTCTTTTGTGTCCCTTTCTTGAAAAGCGGTCGAAATGACGTCTGCTTCCCGTTTCTTCTTTGCTTGCGCCTTTGGTAATGCGACGCTGCATGACGGGATCCTTGTTACTGGCATCCCGCGCTTGGTCCAGAAGGCGACTGTCGCGTCATAGCCTCGGTCATCCGAAATGATCTTAAAATCATTCTTTTCCGGGTCACATGAGGATAATAAGCATCCGAGTGCGCTGATTAGCTGAAAATCCATGGCATTTGCCGTTCCGGTGATGCAGCTTTCCAGCCGGATCTGGTTCGGCCTTTGTAACAGTTTTTCTGTAACACGGTACGAAAGTGCAGGGGAATGATCCGTATAAAACAGATGGATCATTTCCGTATCCTTTAACCCCGTGACCAGCCGTTCGATGATCGGAGTCCCGAAGTTTTCCGTATCCACCAGGTAATGCGTCCGGTAGCGGATCACGTCCTTTAACAGACGGACCATATACTGATCCGGGCCGGTGTGCCCCGTTTCCTTTTCTGTTTCTGTTTCTGCCGCCCTGACCCACGCATCATTCGGTTCTGAGATGCCGGTATCCGGTTTCTTTTCAGCTTCCACGACCGACTCCATCACCAAACTTTTCTCCTGCGCCGGTTTTAATTCCGGTTCCGGCTCTGGATCCGCCTTAAATGATCTACAAGCCAAAATGAGGTCTGCTAAATTCGTTTTGGCTGCCGTACTTATTTCGTGCGAAAACCGGGCCATTAACTGGCGCGGTCTGACCGCCTCCATATAGAATTGCTCCAGTTCCCCACGCTTTGCAAGGTCGATCGCCTGCGCGATCACCGGGATCATGGTATCATTTCGCGGATAGAACCTGCGGTTTTCTTTCATGAATGTCAGAATGTCCTCCATGGCCTGGATGCTTTGATCCAGGGTACCGTTTTGGCTGGCTTCCAGGAGGACATCTCCCGGTGTTCTGCCTTTCCATGTGGTAAACCAGAAGGGCATTCGGAATACGTCCGGAAGCCGTGTTCCTTTTGTCACGGCTGTTTCCTGGCTGTTCTCGCAGCTTTCCTGCGTCACGGCCTGTCCGTCCGACGGTTCTTTTTCCTGATCATCCGGTGTTTCCGGCATGACGCTTTCTGTCACCGCATGTACTTCCTGGATTTCCGGTTCGCGCGGATCCGCTGTCACCGGGATTTCCGGTGCGTCCGTTTCCTCTGGTTTTTCGCCCTCTGGCGTTTCCTGGACATTTTCTTCCAATCCTTCTTCCAGCAGATGTTTCCTGCGGTACCAGTTGGACTGTGCGGATGCAGCAGTCATGCCGGTTGCTTCCGCAATCTGGTTCCACGTCATGTGCTGTTTGCGGCATTCCGCGATTCTTTTGACGATCCCAAGCCACACTGCCGTCTTATCCGGTTTCTTGTCTGTGTCTTTTTCTTTTGTCATTTCTGTTCTCCTTTCATTCCTTTTTATGATGATCGTTCGGTATCAGTATGTGGATGGTCCGGATCGGATCCTGCCGTTTTTTCTTACTGGATTTTGGCGGGTGTTCCCCGGGAACACCTCTTAGCCGTCACTATTTTGGTGCTTCGTGTATTACATCAAAAGCCCGGGTACGCTTTTCGCGTCCCGGGCTGATGCATTCCGGATATCGGATGGCTCCACCGTTTTTTCTTCTTTTGTGAGTCCTGTTGTAGCAGGAATGTTCCCGCTATTGTCAGAGCATCTCCGCCTGGGAGCGTCCATGCCTATGGGAATGGTTGTCATGCTGGTTGGAGACGGGTATATTTCTTACCGCAGGTATTCTCCGTACCGGTCTGTATCGTACCAGTTCCTGACATCCCGGTAAGTCACGTGGCGGTAGTAACAGAGCCCGAATTTCGGAATACCAAGCTCTTTTGCGTAAAAGTACAGCCGGATCCGGATTTCCTTGGGACAGTCATCTGAGCCATATGCATTTTCCGTCATGATGAATGCGTCACGGCTTTCCTCCGGCAGTGCTTCGCATGGTTCCATATATAAAAATTCACGGTCCTTCATGTAAGGTTCGTTTTTTAATTCTTCCGTCATAATGGTCGCGATGACCGCGCCAGTCCCGGTCCCGCCGCCGTGATCCGTGAAGGCATCAAAGACCTGGTCCGGATCCTCGCCGTCGGCCACGGCGCGTTTCCACAACTGGATACGCTCCGGGTCCGTGCAGAAGGTACTGCGATGGTTTGATAAAAAATCTATGAAACCCGGCGGCGTCTCCTTATATGGGAGCCCTGGCCCAATGCTGACGGTTTCATATGCCTCCCCGCCAAGCAGGTACTGTAACAGGCGGTGTGCTGTATCGGCCGTTTTCTTTTTGGCAGTTTCCCTTGGTGTGATCTGCGTCTCCGTCCCGTCTAACGCCCGTTTTACGTCCATCCCCATGATTAAGAGTTTGCCTGCGGTGGTCTTCGCGTAATAGACGATAAAGGTATTGCGGCACACGTAGTCTGCATCTCCCCATGTTAAGCCTATCTGCATGGAATGTTCCGCCTGCCGGTAAACCGTGCTGTCGCACGGCATTTCCGGTCCGAAATAGAAAGATAACGCGTCTGTATGTTCCGGACGATAAAGCATGTCGAAGGCTTCACATAACCGTTCAATGGTTTCGCACACCAGATGGTATTCCTGGCCATCTTTTAAGAAGAATTCCTTAAAGTCCCGGACCAGTTTGGCAGCCGTCGTATGGATGTCCTCCGTTTCGTATCCGCAGGATACCAAGAGATCCTTTAAGGCTACCGTCGGCATGTGCTCCGCCATGGTCTTTAATGTGTTCTTCGACGGTCTTGCGATCACTTCCTGGTTTAATAAGCGGTTTAAATGCGTGTAGCTGATTCCGGATACCCGGGCAAATTCGCGCTGTGTGCGGATCCCGATGCCCTCCCGCAGCAGCCTGCGGAATTCCTTAAATTCCTGCCCGCCGTGCGGATCTGTTCCCTCGCGGGCCTCTTTCTTTAAATCTTCCATAGGTTCCTCCTTATGACCAGATGTACTGTTTGTTGAAATAGATACGGAGAATTTCGTAAACCGGTCTCGCGATCGCAAGCAGGAACTCGCGGTCATCCGGATCATCTTTGTTTTCTTTCTGCTCACTCTTTTCTTCCTCGTCTGCTTCTCTATTCTCCATAAAACAGGAGACGGAGCCTAAGATGGCCTGGTCAGTTAACCAGCGGAGTTTATCCGGATCTGCCTGGTAGGACGAGAACACGTTCTGAAGCAGCCAGGTGACAACCGGCTCCATCAGTTCCAGGACGTGGTCAGACGTTTCTTTTATTTTAGCTTCTGCTTCTGCCTCGGCTTCCGTATCCGGTTCATTTTCCTGGTCTTCATCTGGTTCTTCCCAATCCAGGCTTTTTTCATAGGCACGCCACCGCTCGGTTAATTTCTCCCTTTCTACTGGGAGTGTCAGAAGCCCGGATAAGTCGGCAACCTTTTCCGGCGCCGGGTTCATGATCATGTTGGAAAGTTCATCCAGGGAACTGATCGGATACGCGCGGTATGTCTTCGGAAAGGCACGCAGCCCGTTGCTCACCAAGCAGTCAACTGTTTCCTGGAGCAGACGATGCTCATTGATGCGGATGATCTGCGGGAATGGGATATTTAAGGCTAAAAGCCTGCGGATCCGTCCGGACTGGGAAACGACCCTCTCGTATAAGCGATTTATCGCAAGCGGGATGAATGCTGGTTTCCCGCCTTCCCCTGGGCATCCCATGTAACGCATGCACGCCGGCATGACCGGGATGCAGTGCAGGATGTACGGTGCCTCGCTTAATCCCTGTTCAGCAAGGAGTGTTGCGACCGCTTCGGTTTCCGTCTGAAAGATCTGGTCTGTGTCCGGATGCTCCTCTTTCCATGCAGCAGCCTCTTTATCCGTATATGTCCTGGTTCCGCCTGTCCGGTCTTCCCCGGTCAGGATAAAGCAGCTTCCGTAGATCACGGATTCCAGGTCACGTAAGCTCATGTGGAGCTTTGCCGGAAGGGTCGCTTTACGCCCTCTGGTATACTGGATGTTTACGACCGGCTCTGCCAGTTCGATGTGTCCCATGCGGTCCGGATGGTCCCCAGGGATCATACCGAAGATTCTTTCATCCTGTAAGGTAACAGTGAAATCTCCGGTGTCTTCCCCTTCTGCGGTCATTTTGCTTACTTCTCCGCGGGATGCCTCGCGGATCTCTTCATCTGTCACATCCGTCATGGATGCAAATTCTGCGGCAGTTGTACTGTACCATTGTTTGATCATATGGTTCCTCCCTTTTGTATTCGATTACTTTTTACGTTACTTTTTGTCTCTACTGTTATTTTAGTGTATATTATTACTTCTGTCAAGTGTTTGATTACTTTTATATTTTATATAGTTATTTTATTACTTTTTAATAAAAAACAGACAGCCGTGATGACTGTCTGTCTGGATGTATCTGTTGTTTTCTTATTTGTTTATCAGGTGCAGTGTATCGATCCGGCTGCAGGCAAGAGCACGCATGAATCCGCAATATGCATCCTTTAATGCCTGTTCTTCTTCTTTTGTGAGCGGATCCTGCTGGGCTGCGTCATCGAAATACATGATCTTCGGGTCTTTTAAGAGATCTGCCACGCTTTCCGCGATCACATAGGTGCGGTCTGATAATGGTACCAGATAGATTGCAAACGGAAGAAAACGGTCGGCCAGGCATTTGAGCCATGCGGCCATCTGTCCGGCGTCTTTCGTCCTCGCGATCTCCCTGAGATACAGATCGTCGGTCTGTTCCGGTCTTTCATGGTCCATGACGGTTTTTAATTCGTCCTTGCTAAATTCGCTCTGGTCTACCGGGATCGCAGTTGCGGAGTCTAAGTACTGGCAGAGTACGGCATCACCGTGTTCCATGGATACGGCATAGCCGCAGTTTTTCCAGTCTGCCGGGACAAGGACCGGAATGCTTTTCTCTTTTAATTCGATCTCGTCACACTGCATGTATGGAGCCGTCATATCGTACAGACTGGCGTACATCCGCAGGGATTCCTGGTCATATTCCCCATTTACCGGTTCACCTAAGATTATGTTTTTCAGATCCTCCGGAAGCTCTCGGTCTTCCAGGCGCATGCATGGGGAATCTTCGATCTCTTCGTCCAGTTTGACCTCCGGGCATGGTGCCCATACGTTGGTATCCAGATCGTAAAACCACCGGTTGTTGTCCTTATCGATCTTGATGCATTCTTTTGTCAGTGTGATCATCTCACTGAGCGGATCCGTCTCCCCGTCCTCCGGTACGTAAAACATGATCTGTTCCGGAGTCCATTTATCGGAATCCAGCTGGATGGAAGTCACGCAGACCGTTAAGGCGTATGTAGCCGATTTTGCCTTTTTGATAAACTGGAGGTACGGACCGTCCCACAAGTGTACCCGTTCATCGTCTGCATCAAATGATTCCCATGCATCATCGTTTAAAAAGTCATCCAGGCTATCCTCTGTCAGTTTCCAGTTACTTAAATCCATATGCATAGCTTTTGCCGTGGTTTCCGCAGTGGTAAAGATCTGCTGCGCGATCCGGTTTCTTAATACGGCACTGAATTCCTGGTATGCGAGTGTATCCATAGCCCGCTCAAGCGACAGCAGTCTGGATGAGTTTAAGTGTGTTCCTGGTTTGGTGATCAGGGAGAGCAGATTGTCTGCTGTTGCTTTTTTGCCTTCCATTTTTGTGGCTGCGTTCTTCGTGAACCGGTCCCCTGCGTGAATGATGGTATCGTTCTTCATGATTTTGGTTGTACCGGTGGCCCGGTACGTCCTCCTTTCGGTATGATGTCTTCAGTATGTATCATGTACGGGGTTCCTGTTTTTGCGGATAACACTTTTTGGTCAAAAAAAGAAGGACGCATCACAACGTCCTTCTGATTGTTTTTTGTAGATGAGAGGGGAGTGCCCCGGAGTCATCTGCCCGGGTTTTGTCGCTCCTCTTTGTTCTGATACCTGTTACGGACACAAACCTTACTGTGCCGCATTTTCCATTGCGGCCTGCATGACATTTGCGATTGTTTCTGAAAGTTCTTCTACAGATGCGACTGTCCAACAGAACTGTTCTTTTACCAGCTCTTCGTCTCGTAGCAGGGCAACGCGGAAATACCAGTCTTGGTTGATGTTCTGTCCAAGCCTTACGAGCAGTATGTGGTCATTACCCAGTCTGTGCATCCACCTGGTTTGATCAAAAGAGAGGTTATTGCCCTTTCCGTTCCAGCGCATGGGGTTTAAGGCTGCCATGCAGAACGCGGCCAGATGATCAGCCGTATTCTTGCTGATACCGTCGAATGCCTTGAGTGAGATCTGTTCCAGTGCCATCTGAAGTCCGATCTGCCACATGTAGACTCTGGCAGATAACCGTTTGCCAAACCTCAGGTATACGGCATGGCGCCAGTTCGGCTCCATTTCCTCTAAGATGTCGCATATCTCTTTCGGATAATCCGTGCCTGCGACTTCATTTTCGGAAAACCATATACGGAGTCTTTTCACGGAATCCGTAATCGTATCACTCCAGTTTTCGTGATGCTTCTTTCTCCAGCATTCTTCCGCAAACTGAAGATCCGCTTCGATGTCTTCCGGTTCATAAGTGAACATGCCTTCTCCGCACCGGATCTTTTCCGCAAAGTAGCCGATATTGGAGACCAGTCCGCTTAACTGTTCCACCTTCAGTTGGTTCGAAAAACAGGCAATGGCGTTTCCGCAGTCCCCGGTAATGATGATGTTTCCCTTCTCCAAATCGATGATATATCGGCTCTGATAGGTACCGCTTCCATCCCGGTTCTTCCATTCCAATCCCAGGATCCCGTTGTCCGTGCATGATACCGCACCATCCGGCCCCTGTCCATCTTTGCTCCATGGCAGGATCACCGCCTCAAAATTCTGGTACCGCCTCCTGCACATGTCCTCGATCTGTCTTTCTGTCATTTTTTCTTTCTCCTTTCCTTTTCTTAAATTGTTTCATGTTCAGTATGTAGACGGAGAGAATGGCGGCATGACAAATTCTTAAAGATCAAGTACTGGATTAGTCATTGTCGATGGCCGGTCCTTCCTTTCCTTCCTGCTCATCGGTTAGCGTCTGGCCGCAGTCTGGTTTCTGCTCGGTTTTTGGGTCTTCCGCCTGGTCGGTTTCGGAACCCTGTTCCAGTCCGGTCAATGCTTCTGATGCGGTCGCTGTTTCCGGCATGGGATCCGTCTCCTCCGCGGGAGTTTCTTTCGCCTGCAGTGCCAGCCATTCCGTGCTGGTGCCCTCTGTCGCTGCGGTTGAAATGATGCCGTTTGCGAAAATGTTACCGCACCAGGAAACTCCGCCACCGTATGCCTTTTTGCTGTCGATCGTGACGTATCCGTGCAGCAGGTCCAGCGCCATCTGCGGTTCGTACTGACGGTATCTCGCGGTCGTTCCTTTTTTGTGACGCCCGACATTCTGTTCCGCAAGGACGGTATTCCGGAGTGTATAGAGCCTGCAGATCATTTCCGCGTCTGTCAGGTCCGGACGGATCTCGGAAAGGTACAGATCTGTCTGCGTTCCGCAGTTTACATTGACCGAAAAGAATGCCGCCTGCACTGCAATATGGCGCGTGGACAGCTGATAGCCGGCTTCGTCCATACGTTTTTGGAACACGTCCCAGTATCTCGCACGCATATATTCCAACTGGTCGGTGATGGCGGCTTCGTAAGAGCGGGCCATGGCAGCGGAGAACGCGTCCCGGAGGGCCGTGTTCCCGACGAGTGTTTCGTCGCCGTCCACAGCATTTAAGTACGCGAATAATTCCGCCCAGAGTCCCGGGTGTTTTCCGTAAGCGTACCGGATAAAATCCGTCAGGTCGTACCGGTAATCAAACTGGCAGATCCCGTATGCGCGTCCCCGGTCCCCCATGATAATCTGTCCGCCGGACGTTTCCCCGGCGATGGATAGCATATAGAACTCGGCCGGCATTCCGGCGATCGTGAGACCGGAGAGCGTTCCTACGGACGGATCCCCGGATGCGTCCCAGAGAAAAGACGGTAGGGTTTTGTCCGGCGGCATGAGGTATCCGTCCGAATCAGCGGCCCGTCCGTCCGGCGTCGCCGCGTTCACGGCAAGCCGTCCATCCTCGTAAAAGTAAAAGCTGTCCGAATCCTCTCCACCCGGGATGTCTGCGTATCCGGTCATCATGCCGACATCCGTCATGTAGTACCATTCGTCATGGTATAATAACCATCCATCATGTAGGGCGCCGGACGGATCAAAATAATACCAGGTTCCGTTTACCTGCTGCCAGCAGTCCGACGCCATACGTCCGGACGCGTCCAGGTAATACCAGATTCCGTCTTCCTGTTCCCAGGTATTTTTTTACGATCATACCGTTTTTGTAGTAGTTCCATTTCCCGGCGCGGTTTTTATGGAATCCGTCCGTGACGGGGAACTGCGTCCTGACGTTTCTCGTCCTTCCTTCCAGCTCAAATGTTTTGGCTTCCGATGCAGTCGCCTCCGACGCGGTGGCTGTCTTTGTTTCTCCTTCCGGCTGCATGGTCTCCGCAGCGATGACCGGAAGGCAACAGAAGCAAAGGAGTGAAATTACGCCTGCTGCCGTACGCATCTGGAGCTGCTCCATTTTTTCTTTTCTTTCTTCTTTTCCTATTTCCTGTTTGATTTCATATTCTTGTCCGGTTTCCCGCCGTTTTTGTTTCGTCCCGGTGATCAGATCCAAAACCGTTTTCCGGATCCGACAGGAAAATTTCCGGATGCTGCTTCCCGATTTCGTTTCCCGTTTTTCTTCCACGGTAAGTCCTCCGTTCTTTTGATGTGTCAGCGTCTTCTCTTATATGGGTGTTCCCGGGGAACACCTGGACGAGCTGTTTTTAAAGATATGTCCCGTGATGTTTCCGAAAAACGCTTTCAGTATGTGTGACTTTTCCATTTTTTCGTTTTGCAGAAGATATGGAGGATATCTGGAAGTGGTACGGAAAGACGTCTTTTTGCGTCACCCTTAAGGGTGCCACTTTCTCTTATCCGCAAGGAGTACCGGAGGACGTCTTTTTGCGTCACCCTTAAGGGTGCCACTTTCTCTTATCCGCAAGGACATCAGGCAGGGCTTTCTTTTCTTTTTCTGCATCTTTTTTCTTCTTTTTTTTGCAGATATGGGGAATTTGTAGTGTTTTCCGCCGGAAAAGTCCGAAATACGTACTCTTTTCTATGGCTTCGATACGCGGACATCGTTAAACGGCAGCGAAAAGAATGGAAAAGAAAGATCACAGAGGGACGTATAACCGTACTACTCTCTCTGATATCGGAACCGGCTATTTTCCCGGAGCCGAAGGACGGGAATTTGCGTTGGTGGGGCTGCAAAGGTACGTCTGAACGTCTTTCTTCTATCACTTTGATGGATCGGACATACATCGGTATTCTTTTCTGGATTTCTTTCTGCATTTTCCTCCGGATCCTTATGGGATAAGGGTTTTTCAACTAAAACGTCGGGCGGTACGACCGGTTAATTTTCGTGATTTTTATCGGGATTTTATGGGATTGTCGGGATTTTGCGGTGAGAATGAAGACAGGGTACGTAGGACGGTTTCTTATGCGGACACTGTTTTACAGGCTCACGTCCAAACGAAAGCATCTGCCCCTACCTAAGAACGCGGTAAAAGAGAATGGATTTATCTTCGCGTCTTTAACTTCTCTATTCTTTTCATTTTTTATGCTTCTGTCATCCAGATTGTTTCCTCCACAAACAGAAAATCTCAGTCACCACTTACGAAAATCGGAGATAAAAAGCCCTTATTTTCCGATTTTTGCCCTTCTTTTTTCGCCGCATTTTGAAAATCCGCAAAGCATTTGCGACACTCTAATACGTAATATAAACTTCCATTTTTTGTATACCCCCTGAAAATCATTATTTTACCGAGGTTCTCGTCCATGTATAAAATATTTGCGACACTCTAATACGTAATATAGACTTCGGAAATTGTTTTACTGGGTTTTTAGCCCTGAATTTTTTGGCCTGAAATTTGTGGCATCGATATCCATACTGTAGACAAAACGATAAGAAATTGCGAAAGGAGAAAATGTGTGATGACGAAATATGATATGACAGCGATCCGGTATCTGGAACCCGGGTTTTTGCCGTTGGCGAGAAACAGAAAAAGTTATATCTGTCCCAACTGCGGATCTGGTTCCGGTAAAAATGGTTCCGGCATGACTTCCAGGGATGGGGAGTATTGGAAATGCTGGAGCTGTGGGCTGTCGGCAAACAAAGTAGAGTTATTCCGGATTCAGAACTCCTTAAACTATGAGGACGCCTGCGCCGGGATCTTGAAATTTTACGGAATTGTACCAACACCAATCGGGGAAACATCAAAAAAATCCGCGGTATGGCTGAGTCAAGAAGAAGCTGACGCATTAGCTGTTACGAACACTGGCATGCAGATCGATACGACGGATGGGGAAAAGATAGTCAGCTTTTGCGGGCTGTATGAACAAGATCCACAGCTTTATTGTTCTCTGATCATTGCAAGAGCGGAAGAAATGACCCGGAAGTACCAAAAACTATACCGTGCATGCGGCAACAGACTGGCTCCGTATGCTGCGATGGTTTATGACTACCTGGGTGATCGGTTTGACGATTCCGCTTATCAAAAAATGCGACGCAGTCTGGAAAACAAAATGCAGATCTGTGATAAGTTACGGGCAGTCTACTTAAAAAAGCAGGAATGGTTAACTAAACAGAACGCGCAGGCAGGCACTATGCGAATGGGAAGGAGTCAGGCAAAATGAGAAATGGATTCTGTTATTACGAAAACGGGAGACCGGAACGAATCAGCATGCGAAAGGCTTATCGCATGTTCCAGACAGAAGTGTCCGAAGAACAGAAAAACCAGGGGACTACTTTTTTCACCTGGCTTTTCGAAATGATCAAAATGCAGATTTTCTACTGACTTATACGACTCCGGCAGCCTTATGCTGGGGTCGTATTTTTTGTTACGGTGTGAGTCTGGCTCGTAATTCGACCGGGAAATGATCCTTGTATTTTTTAAGGAGTTCCCCGGGAACACCATTGTACAACGCTCCGGCTAATGCTCCCGTTAATGATGGTACGCTTTGCTTGTCACACGGATATGTCTGAGCAGTGCGGATTGCAGATGTGAACCGATCAGAATGAATCAGGTTAAACAACGCTTCCGGAACAACAATGATGCAACTGTTATCCGTAAGCTGATAGGATGGAGTTCCGAGCAGATCATCCATGGTCATGTCGACGGTAATACGGCCATGCGAAAAACAGTATTCCACCGGTGCGGTGTCTTTTCCGTAATGATCACAGGCATATCGTGTGATCTCTTCGATTGTAGCTTGATGGAGCGCCATCCACACGCACACAGCCGAAACGATGCTGCCGCGCATTCCCTCCGGATGCCAGGACGGATGATAGGAACACATAGCAGCCATCCGGATCACTTCTTTTGGATCATCAGAAAATGCTCCGGCTACGCATCCACCAATCGCCAGCGCACTGTCAAAACCGAAAGCACTGTCACAGAGAACATTATATTTTTTGCTGCATTTTTTAACGGTCTGACTGCAGATATCAGGCAGCATATCGACTGACGCATTCTTTCGTTTTAACTCTTTTAGGGCCATCCAGACAGCAAGTGCATGGATATTGCTATTATTGCATTTTACTGCATGTTTTCGCTCCCGATTTTTTTTCACAATGTCATCGGACGCCATGCAGGAACCAAGAAATACCCCGGCCAGCACCTTCAGTCCAGCTTCTGGACTATTCCCGCACGGTTTGTAATTTGCCGGTTGCTCCGGCAGAAACTGTACGGTATACATTGCAAGAGTATCCTGCACGAACAGTTCTTTGCACATGGCATCATTTCCAGAGTTCTTTAATGTATTCCCAGTATGATCCGTTATTCCTTTTTTTCGCGGCAAGAAGAACAATGGCATGTGATTAACCTCCCTCTCATTTTTGTTACAGTATGTACCAGTTTTGTGGAATCATCTGGTTTTGCGGATAACACTTTTTGGCACAAAAAGACCGGAGCTTGATTAGCTCCGGCCTCTCTCAGGTCGCTTTCTTATTCTTAATCTTCTTTTCTGTTTCAATGGGTGTTTCAGTCGCAGTTACATCAATGACCGCATCTGATCCCTTTTGTAGAACCCGGATATCATTTTTCTCCTCCAGACTGAGCGGCATCCATGTGATGATGAATTTAGAATTCACCACTGTGTACTCTTTGATTAGAAGTTTTTTCGATTTCATTTCCTCGAAGACTTCTGAAAATTTCTCAATCCTGGTTGCTTTACGTCTTGCATCCAGCCGGTACAGGAGCATCAAGTCAATGATGGAATATTCATGGCTATTGCGATTACACATACACAGGTCTACGGCGCGATCCTTTTTGAGTGGTGCGTAAAGTATCACACTGACTGGGTTTTTTAATTCGGAGATGCGCGCTTTAATAACCGTAGATAGCCGATGCGATAAGATATCCTCAGTTAAACTCCATCCGATTCGGAGCGTGTAATAACCGCCCTGTTTTTCGCGTTTCGAGGTTTCCGTTTTTTGGTGTGCGGGGTTGTCTATGATAACGCGGTCAAAAAGCTGTTGAATAATCTGTCTCCCGTCCGCTGTGATTGCTTCCAGTTTTGTATCGATCATGTTTCCGAGTCGGGCTCGGACTAAGGTGTATGATTTCTGTCCGTACGACTTTGCTTCCGGTGAAACCACTTTACAGAGTTCTCTGATCGTGCCTCTAACTTCCAGAGTTGGTTTTCCTCCAATGCCGCTTCTTAAAAGCTCGGTCACACCCTTTGTACAGAGATACCCGAACAGATCCATATCTTTTAAGTCCCACGGCTTTTTAGAGATGATTTTTACGTGGTTAATTCCCTGCTCATCTGGGAAAAACGTATCCCGTAAATACTGGGATGTTACAACTTCATATTCTGTATCTTCTTTTTTGCTGCGAATGACTTCGCCGTAAAACCCACGTCCAACGCTGTCCGCCGGATAAGAAACGTATTGATTGTATTTCGGAGATGTGGAGCAGCACAAAATAAATTCCTCAAGGTCGATACGCAGGAATTTTTCGGCTTTTCGACGATTATCAGCCGACAACAACGTGAAGTATGGGTATTCGTAAAAGCCGTGGAATTCTATCTGCGTCTGAGGTTTTTTCCCGTAATCCTGATCGCTTACCAGTTTGCGGAATGCTTCAATTTTGGATGCGACGATCTCAACACTTTCTTCTGTGGTCATGCCAGTCGCATCGCACATGATCATCAGGGTAAACTGACTGTACGGAGACCCAAGGCTCGTGGTCGGATTGCCACTTAACGCCTTCTCTTGGTCGTGGTCAAGATCCTCAAACAGACGTTTTAACTGATAACGTCGTTTTCTTTCTAATGCCTTCATGACATTTTGTTCCGGTGTTTTGATTTTTTCGTAATAGGTAGAGTCCGTTAGATAGATGCGTTCCAGCAAATGGTCTTCGACGATTTTCGTGACTTCATCATCTACACAGAAATAATCCTTGCACAAGCTTGCCAGCAGAATCGGGATATCTTCGCTGATCGTCTTAACAAACTGGTTTAAAATACCTTCGGTTAAGAATTTATCTTCCACTCCTCACGCCTCGCTTTCTATTATTATATTGCCCTGTCGCTATTTTATACGAAGCCGACGCATTCCGTCAAGGCAGAAGCATGCGTTGCAGCTTTATATTTAGCAGTATGTGCGATATGCATGGGTGCGATTTTTTGCGGATAACACTTTTTGGCTTATTTGCACTTAATTATCGTTTTGGCTCATTTTTGTCGCTGAAAATGTGGACTTTTGAAGCAATTTTTTCTTAGGATGCTTGTATACCGTAATGCGTTGGATTTCATCGGTATAATTCCTCCTATATTTTTGTCGCTAAAAATGTGGACTTTTGGAGCAATTCCGATAGTGGTTCGTGATACGGGCCATTGACCATACGAATTTATCGGGATTTTCGTGTGTTTTATCGTTTGCGTCCATTTTTGTCGCCAGAAACGTGGACTTTTAGCACAATTCTTTCTTACGGTATCGATATATTATAGTTTGTTCGATGTGGCCCGGTAAATTCTGCCTGTATTTTTGTCGCTAAAAACGTGGACTTTTGGAACAATTCGGGAGCATGCCAATGATACGGATTGATTTCCCCATGGGCCCGTCGGACTTTCATGGTTTTTTATCGTTTGCGTTCATTTTTGTCGCCAGAAACATGGACTTTTGAAGCAATTTTTTCTTAGGGTGCTTATATACCATAATCCGTCGGATTTCATCAGCATAATTCCACCTATATTTTTGTCGCTAAAAACGTGGACTTTTGGAGCAATTCCGATAGTGGTTCGTGATACGGGTCATTGACCATACAGATTTATCGGGATTTTCGTGTGTTTTATCGTTTGCGTTCATTTTTGTCGCCAAAAACGTGGACTTTTAGCGCAATTCTTTCTTACGATATCGATATACCATAGTTTGTTCGATGTGGACCGGTAAATTCTGCCTGTATTTTTGTCGCTAAAAACGTGGACTTTTGGAGCAATTTGAAGCATTTTCAGTTAGACCGACTTACCTATATCGAACAATATGATTTTATCCGGTTTACGGAAGAACTTAGATAACTCATAACATTTGGCTTGGAATCAATAGCGCCAGATTGTTGCGTTTGGAAGAACCCGTTCTACGCTAAAGGATGTACCGCATATTGTGCCCTGAATTTTGGGTCACATAAAAATTCAGGAAAGAAAATCCGGATTACATATTCAGTAGACAGATCGTGGTTCAGCTGGCATACGGAAGCATAGATGGGGGATGATGATTCGTGATATTTAGTGATAATTACTCGTTATCAAACGTATCATTGTGCAATTTGCACAATGCCGTTTAAATTCTGGACTTGTACACCCAATTTTGTCGCTAAAAATGTGGACTTTAAGAGCAAAACGATTGTTAGGCGAATATTTGTTCGTAGACCATCCGTTCGTCCTGTGGCTATTTTTGTCGCTGAAAACGTGGACTTTTGAAACAAAACCTCATTTTTGTCGCTAAAAACGTGGACTTTTAGCGCAAAACGATTGTTTGCGCCTGTTTTGGATATTGGGTGCTTCATGGCTATGATCCCGGCGTGATTGTCTAAACGATAAATTTCCATTTTTGTCGCTGAAAATGTGGACTTTTAGCGCAATTCGGATTTTGGTTCAGACCAAAAGCTGGCTTTTTTGGGATTCGTTCGTAAATGTGCCGAAATTAATTTTTTTTCAAATTCGATTTTAGAGGCAGTGCCCGCTCAAACGATAAATTTGTCGCTGAAAACGTGGACTTTTGGAACAAAACCCCATTTTTGTCGCTAAAAACGTGGACTTTTAGAACAATTCGGGAAATATGAGTCGATTTTTGGCAGTATTTACAAATCAAAATTGTTGGGATAAACTGTTGATACATTGAAAGAAAGGAGGGATTCGCATGAAAACATTCGCCAATATATCGAATGCAGCGGTAGCAAAAATGCTCGGTCTTGAACTGGTCGGCAGAGAGTGCGTAATTCAAAAAGCTGAAGATGCACATGAACGATATTTGGTCGCTCAGATAAATCTTTATCTTATTCTGCAGTTTTATGCGAATTCCAATTCTGGCCTGACAGATTTGTTATCTGTCAAAGATCTGGCAGAACAATTATCCTGCACAACGAAAACAGTATATCGCTCCCTTGATACCCTGGAACAGGGCAATTTTATTCAGGTAACCGGACGTCCGGAATCTGGATATGTTTCCGTGCAGATCTTAAACATCGGTGATATGTATAAGCGTCGCGGTGAAGGCGGCAAGGGCTATTTCGTTTGCAATCGGGACTTGCTGCAGGTTTTATTGGGGGCTAAAGCCATCGCTGTTTTACGTGCTTCACTGACCGCGATGATCGTTTTTGCAACCAAGCAGACTTTTAGCGCGTCCAAAATTGTTGATCGTGTGCGCATTGGTCTTCATGAGATCGCTATGAGCTTTCCCGTATCCAGCAGATTATGTGACATCAAGGCAGCCTGTGATGCGGACGGAAGCTTCGGGTCTTTATTCGAGCGTGTAAATCCGGATCTCAAAAAATCCATTTGTATTAAGTTACAGCAGAATTATGACGCAAAACAGATCAAACAGCAGGTTCGTATTAAGGCAAAACGGGCAATCTTTGATGAGATCGATGAAATCAATGACATCATTCGTGATATCAATACGGATATTTATCAAGATAACATGATCCATACCTGGAATGCCAGTCATTTATGGCAGCATCATATCAATCTGTGGGATTGTCTCGACCCAATGCACCAGACCACGATGCTCCCTCTTTTAGATCTTACGAGCGATGTAAAAAATGATTGTCTGACCATCGCCCAGGATTTCGGTATTGATACTGTAATCGATGCGCTCCGTTTGTACTACCAAAATTATAAACTGTCTGATGCGGTTCATTTTGTTGTTGATAAGGCGAAATCCCTTGGCGGTCTGATCCGGACAATCGTCATGGAGCTGTGTCAGATGAAAACCGCAACTGCATAATCCCTTCGTATCACCCGCGCTTCTTACCGCGGGCTTTTCTCGTGTTTTCTTTTCATGCTTAATCCCTTCAAATAACATTTTTCTCGAACATCGTACCTACTCCTACCATTTTTCAGTGATGCGCTGGCTGTTTTTTGTCCATTTATCTCCCTATCGTGCATCGCACGCCTGTGGATAACTTGGAAAAAAATCTGCATTTTATTTCTTTTTTCCACGTTTTCATTTTATTATCTGCAATCCAATATTTTTTTATGCGTTGCATGATTTTTTTATCCGTTTCCGAGAAGATTTCCTGCATAGCCGTTCCCCGGAGCCTTTGTGGCATCAAGGTTTCGGAAACTCATTCTGCCATGTCTTTGATTTCTTTTATGTCTTTCATCTCTTTTATTTCTTTCAAGAAATAAGCTTCGCTCTTATTTTGCGTGAGTATATAAAAAGAGCCCTGAAAAATCAAGGCTCTGTCAAAGTAAAAATTATTAAAAAATCGATTGATTTTGAGGTTCAATAACGTTGATGATCTTATCAAGTCGATCACGGATTAGTTTCAGTTGTTCTACGGATTCTTCGTCACAAGCTTTCATCTGCAATCCAACCGAATTAAGTCCGGCATTCATCTGGCGGATGGCATCCTTAACGGAAAGACAGCTCTTGGTTTCTGCGGCGGATGTGGGTCGCGTTATCGTATGTGAAGGTTCCTTTTTGTGTAGCTTCTTTTGCATACCAGAACGAACAATCCTACCGGCATTAGCTTGTAGCTTATCCAACTCTTTCCTGGTTTTCTCCAGTTTCTCTGTGGATCGCGCCAGATTTAATTTCGCTTCCTCCGCTTTACCAGGAGTCGTGGCATCCTGCGCACGGCTTTGGTTAAGCCATTGCTGTTTTTCATGCTGCAGGGTGCGGACCTGTTTGCGAAGTGCCTGTAATTGCTGCCTGTAAGCTCCGTACTCTTCATTGACCGCTTCATGTGCATCTTCGATGGAACAATGTTGTTCCTGCATGTACGCATAAATTTCCCTTTGCACGTCTTCTGGCTTGGAACCGATGGCAGCGGCTAAAATAACATCGGATGCATCCGTAAACTGCTTTAATTCCGGAATGACGCGAAGTGCACTCATGTAGCGCTGATATTGGCGTTCCGCAATCTTTAAATGATTTTTAGCCAGCTCCTTTAAAGAAAATCCAATTGTAGTTCCGGATGCTTCTGCTTCGTTAAACAGAGAGACCAGTTCTTGTAATTCTTTTCTCTGCGTTTCAGCGGTACGCGCCCTGGAAGTTGCGTTGGTAATCAAGAGCATGATCTTAATATCCACCGGACTCATATTTTCCGGGTATACATGACATGGAAGCCCGTTTGGATATAGTCCGGCAGCTTTGCCGTCAGCCTTGCTTTTTAAATAGCTCTGATATCGACGCTCACCGGCAACAATGTTATATTTGTCAGTTCCTGGCTGGCGCTGGACGACTAAAGGTTGGGCCAGGCCGTACTGGCTGATTGTGGCGCCAAGAAAGTCCAGGTCATCAACTTCGTATACTTCCCGGTTATAAGACATGGGCTGCAACTGATCTACCGGAATGTTGAGGATTTCGTAAGCATTCTTCTGATCAAGTTGTTTCTTTTCTGATAACGCTTGCTTTGCAGAAGGCATCGCACCTCCGGATACCGCGTTTAATCGATCCATATTGAACTGGTTTTTGATTTTTCCCATGTCTATACCTCCTGTGCCGGTTTCAAAGCGGCGATCCTTACAAACGAGTATTTTTCGCTTAACGCACTGTCTTCTGAGCAGTACCGAATGTTTCTGGTCGCGTCACCTGCGGTGAGCAGGCACTGCTGAATGCGGTCACGTAATTCTTGTTGCTGATTTAAGATATCCAGCATAGCTGAATACTCCATGTATGGGTGATTTTCGTACGGGGCGCATGTATCGCTTAAACCGGATATCGGCGTGATGTGGGCTATGTACGGGTTATCGTATGCACCGGACGGTATGTGCACCGCCAAATTCCGTTCCAGAATCTCAAAGGCCGCTCTCAATACAAGATAGTCTTCATCTCCTATGATCTCCGTAGATTTCATCAGTTCGATATAGTCGTAGATTGCCTTCCAGGAACCGCCAGCCTGGTAATCGGATGATCCGAGCAGGTATGGTAGTGGGATTAAGAAATTGCATACGGCAGATACAGAGCGGTCCAGACGGACGCTCACGGGGATAAAATCGTCCCCGAATGTATTCTGGTAATAGGAGTAAAATTTGCGGTACGCGGCATTTCTGGGCTCTGCGCAGGTCAAAAAAACACCCAGCAGTTCCAAATCGGGGTTTAAATCTTCATCTGATGCGATATCCAGAACCTGGTTGATGATGGGGGTGACGCCCTGGTAAGAATAGCCGTCCGGCTTTACCGGAATCAGGACGTAATCACTGCAGCAGAGCGCATTCTGCACAGAGCCGCCAAGATCCGGATGCGTGTCAATCAGGATGTAATCATAGTGTTCCTCTACCTGTTTAATGGCCCGTTTCAACAATTTGTGGATCGCCTTACGTCCGAGGAGGGAATATAAATAATCATCCGTTCTTTGATGTTCTGGTCTGGATGGAATCAGATCAACTCCCTGGTATGGGGTATGGTAGATACAGGCGGCTACTTCTTCCGCTGTTGGCGTATTCATCCTAAAAATATCAACAATGCTTTTAGTGACAGACGCAATGTCCGGCAACAATGTTGCCGTGGTATTTGCCTGGGAATCGTTGTCGATCACAAGGCATTGGTAACCTGCTAATCCAAGCAGCGTTGCCATCAGGGTACAGCTTGATGTTTTCCCGACCCCGCCTTTTTGGTTGATGATCGTAATAATGTGGTCAGTTGGTAAACGCTTCTTCATGACTGCCTCCATTTTTCTTTATGTACCATATATTATAAGAAGTATTTATCGTTTTGTAAACGGCAATTCCTGTAAAACCGTCTGGAAGACGCATTTATATAAAGGATTCCAGAAGCAACGGTGTATGCCGATGTGAGCTTGCAGGAAGTGCATAATTTATCGTTTAATAAAATGCTTCTTTATATTTGCCGTTTTGTTTCACGTGAAACTGATCCGTGCAAATTTCGCCAAAAATCTGATGTAAGGTTCGGGAAAATATTACATACTGACATTGACATGCAAAAAAAGAAAATACACACGGCGTAGCCGGGAAGGGAGATATTTATGATTATTTTAAAACAGAATCGCAGCGCTGCGTCATATACGGATTATCACGGATTTACACTGCAGCCTGGATACTGGTTCGGACATGATGATGAAACAGGGGAATATGTCGCAAGCAGCGGCTGGGAGGTAAACCATGACCTGGCGTTGTACCGGCGCAATCAGGTGACCGGCGAATGGGAAATGTCATGGGTTGACCAGGACGAAACAGAGATCGTCGCATCTGGGTTTGCTGTGCCTGACCTGGCAGCAAAAAAGACGTTCAAGCAATGGCTGAAGGAGGATTATGGGGTAGAACCGGAAGACTATGATGAACATTACTGCGGCACCTTCGCAGATGAAGTGGAATCTGACTATGAAGATTATATCAATGATGGGTTGCCACTTTTTGCGCGCACAGCAGCAAATATGGAGCTGGCGGCAAAAGATGAAGGAACGGGCCTTGAGAATGCAGGCGTGGTGGGAACGGATAAAGTCTTTACGTATCGTGACGGATTCCGCCGCAGCATTACTCCGTATCTGGAAAAGATCAGTCATGGTAATTTGGCCGCTGCGGGTTCGGCCTTCCAGGCGCTGAATACGGACCGTGGTATGATCGATGCGGATATCCGCAGCAAGAAAACAGAAAACCTGCACAGCGTGTCCGAGAAAGCCGATACGCTCCTCTTAAACTGCTATCAGTTATTGCGTGGAAACGGGATCGCAGCTCCCAATGCAAGAAAAATCGTAGAGGTTTACTTAAACGATCCGGACTTTTTTGAGCATTCCAGAAAAATGGCGTCAGATGAAACAAATAAAAAAGAATTTGAATCCTTTAAAAATGGCTATGCGGAATTTAATGGCGAGGTTTACCCTTCTGTGATCACGGAGGCGATCAATGTTTTAAGCATGGGGGTGAACGCAGAGCAGATTAAGGCATCCAAACAAATTGAAAAGGCTGCTGCGCTGGAGGAGAAGGCTTACAAAAAGGAATACATGGAAAGCATCATGCAGGTGTATAGCCTCGGACGGGATTGCGGACTGTCTAAGGAAGCATTGATGTCCGTATTCTCAGTAGATCCAGAGCATTCCGGTATCCGTGATATGGATACGTTCTTTAACGGGTTGGAATCTGTATATAGCAGCAGACACAAAAAGGCGGAACAGCGTGCGATCGCCGAGAATGCCATCGCACTGAACGAACAGTTCATGAGAGAACTGGAAGCATTGAAAGAAGAATGCCGTGAAAATGGTATCGAGGAAAACACGCTGGCTTACGAACTTCGTATGGAACATCTGTATGAAAAGTATCAGATGGACGAGATTCATACCGGCGAGACGGCAGAAAACCGCGAGACGGACGAGCCGGAACGCGAATAGCCCCAAAAGGCGACAAAAAACCGGCGGAAGCAAGTTATCCGCCGGTTATGAAAAACGATGTTTGCCTTTCTGCAGGCAGGTGGAAGCAAGTTATCCATCTGCCTGCGGTTTTTGTCAGTGGGTGGGTCAGCATTCTGAATCTTCCATCCGGAAGACTAATTCTTCCAGACTTCCAATCCGTCTCGCTGCGAGTACCTTCGCTGTGGCAGCGTATGATTTGAACAAGTCATACACTGCTTCAGCGCGGTACAGCACACAGCTGGATCTCGGACCCGGTTTGTACCGAATGTCAGGAATTGCTTCCAATTCCCGGATAAATCCGGTCAGGCCAGCTCCACTCCCAACCAGATAGCGGTATGATCTTTTGATCGCACCGATCTGGTTGGGGTAGCTGTATAATTCATCTCCCCACTTGATCATTTCATCATTTTTCATTTGTGATTCTCCTTTCCTTTTCCTTATTTTTACTCTTCCAGTATGGAAATACCGTTACTTCAAAATGACGTAAAAATCAAGCTGGCGTCCGTTAGGCGCTGGAGATAAAACAATCCGGCGATTATATCGGAGGATGTACTGCAAATTTTGCGAATTTTTGACCAAAAAGTGTTATCCGCAAAAAGTGGCCTTGTACACTATGTGACATACTGAAGGTAAGGAGGTCATCATGAAGATATTAAATAATTTTTTATTTCAGGATCGTGATCTGGCGCATGACGTTTATCTGCGCAGCCTGCACCGGATCACACAGGTGTATTTATTTTTGATGTTGCTGGTATTCCCGTTTTACAGTACAAATTGCTACTTTCATATTCTACGGGATCGGCGAAATTTCTTTCTGTGCGTGACCGGCGTTTATTTATCCGGACTCCTGCTTACGCTTTTATGTCGCATTCCAAGGGAAGAGCGCGGCGTGATCCGACAAAGATGCCGGCTGATGAAAACGGACTGGCTACTACTGATCTTTCTTTGCGGTGCCACTGTTGGAATGATTTTATCGGGGAATGTGAAAGCCGTCTTTTTGGGGACGGACGGCAGATATCAGGGACTTCTTATGTGGGTCCTGTATGGGATTACGTATTTTTGCGTCAGCCGGTTCTGGCACATGAATCTGGTTCCGGCCCATCTGTTTTTGTTGGGCGGTGTCATTTCTTCCATATGGGGAATTACGGATTTTTTCGGTATGGATATCTTCGGTTGGCTTAGCCGTGTAAAACCGGAACAGCAAACTATGTTTTCTTCTTCCTATGGAAATATTAACACTTATACCGCTGCCATTTTATTGGTCGCAGGTGTATCGGCCGGAATGACTGTTTTTGCCGGGACAATGCCGCGTAAGGGCGCGGATGGCGCCGGATCCTGTCATAATACGTGTTCCAGGATCCTATACCCGGCCGTTTTTTTTGTTTCCGTGCTTGCATTGATTTATGGCAGATCGGACAATGCGGCATTAGGACTTATGATGTTGTTCCTGGTTTTGCCATATTGGTCGTGGCGTACATCCGGCGGATTGCAGGCATATTGCATGTTGCTGGAATGCGTGGTTGTGGCACTATCTTGCTCCGGGCTTTCCCTGTCAGCATGTCCGGATCTTCCGGTGGATGTGACCGGCAGTATTCTGCTAAACCTTAGCCAATTTCATTCGTATTACTCTCTCCCCATACTACTGTGCCTGACGTTTTTAATGTACTGGTCCAGCCGGCATGAAGATGGTTCATGGAAATACGGATCATTATGCGTCCGGATTTTCTATTGCTTGATTGCCTGCTTGGCTCTGACCGGTGCAGGACTGATCGCTATGGCGTTTGCCGGCAGGGATTTTAGCTCTGTACCGATGATTGGACGGTATTTTGTCATGACGGATGCCTGGGGTGCACATCGTGGCTATATCTGGCGTGCGGCTTTGGAGGAATACAGGCATTTGAACTGGCTTCAAAAATGCTTCGGGACCGGTCTGGAAACATTTGGCAATCTGATGCGGTCAACCAGATACGAAGACATGATCCGGTCTACCGGGGTGTTCTTCGACTCTCCACATAACGAATTTCTGCAATACCTGATTACGGCTGGTTTCATCGGATTCTGCACCCTTTTTGTCTGGATACTCTCATGCTGTGTGCAGGTGCTGCGCTCCGGTAAAATCGGGATACCATCTGCATGTGCGGCCGGGATTTTAGCGTATTTTGCTGCTTCCTTCGTTAACATCTCCGTTCCGATCACACAGGCGATCGTGATCGTTTTAATGGGCATGATGATGGCGTCCTATGTGGATGCCGAAGAAAAAGCGTCTTCAAGACGCTTTTCGTAATTTATCTTGTTCCGCTAATGGAAATAAAAAATAGGAAAATTATTTTCTTACGTTGGATTTTTGCAAAAAATTTCGTATAATATCTTTAGAAGGAAAAACGATCGCAATACAATCATCAAGGAGGGGTTCATATGAAGCGTATGCCTGAGACTTTTGATAATACATTTGATTATGAGGAACTGGATTTAGAGATCCACGGAGCAAAAGATAAAAAGGACGCTGATAAGACAGCGGAGGGATTTGCAGAATGGTCTGCGAGTCAGAAATACAAAACAAAATCATAAGAAAAAGAAGGCCGGAAATATTTCCGGCCTTCTGTTATATTTGTCTGTGCGGTTAATCCTGATCAAATACCGGGTATGCATTTTCCAAGTAAAACGGATACTGTTCCCGCTTGGATAGGAAAATGACAAAACGATTTACCATGAAGACCTGATTGAGCGCGTCATATCGGCATGCTTTGGCGGTGATACCATCTGGCAATCCGTAAAAATTCAAGCCGAGCCATGCACGTTTGCTGTAATTACACCATTTCGCGATGTACTGCGCTTCACTCTCCAACGCTCTTTGAAGCAGGTCCATGATCTGCTGCCCATCTGTCTCGTCATAAAACGACGAGACGCTTTTAATAAAATGATTATTTTCCGTTGTACCTATGCGACTTAGCATGGTCTTTTCCGGGATATTGACGTGCTTTTCCAACACGTGGCTTCCATAGCTTTTGCACCAGATATCCATATGGGTCCGGATATGCTGGATTACCTGTTCCTCTGTGATTATTCTTTTTGTCATTTCGACAATCTCCTTTCGTTTCTTCACGATTATGCGTACAAATACTGCAGGATTTCAGCCTGCTCTTCACGGATAAAAAAACAATGCGTAGCGAATACATTTTGCAGATGCCGCATGGTCTTGTTGTTTCGGAATGTGCGGATCGAGACAACCGGCAGATAACAGGAATCATCCTGCTCTTTTTCTGCTTGAAGCTGATATTTTGCATCCTGCACGATCTCCGCCCAGAGAGCTGACGGCACATTGAGTATGATGACACTGTAAGCGCCGCGATCTTCCAACTCATACGCAATACCGCGCTCACGTAAGTTTTCAGTTACATAGTGCTGTAACTGACTGCTAATTTTTTTCTGTTTCATTTTTTCTTGCCTCCATTTCTTCTTTCATTTGATTCAGTGTCAGTATGGAGATGCAGGGATGGTAAAAAAGATATATTTTTGACGGTTAGGGTGTTCTCCGGGAACACCCCTTATCTGCTTCGGAGCAGCCGATGTATAAAAACTGACCGGGATCGGCACTTGAGCAAGCCATACTGAAGGTGTTGTTATTGATAAGGCATTGCGAAAGGAGCAAAAAATGGAAAATGAACGAAAAGAAAAGGTAGTGGATATGTATCTGGTGGAAGTGGAAGAAAACGCATGCATGACGAAAGCGGATATCCGGCGGATCTTGGACCATCTGGCAGAAGACGAGATTTTTCCTATGGAATGTTTTGCAAGAAAAAAACATTCCAGCGCGATTGGATTCATTAGTGCGGGTTTTGCAAAACATCTGCAATTTGATTATGATGAGTTGGAGAATTTTGTCGCATCGATTTTGGATACAGAAGGATGCGGTGAAGCTGACGGCTATGCATACCACGGATATCGGATTTTCGTGGAGAAATTGTAAAAACGTCTGCAAGACGCTTTTATAAGAAAACAATGGGGGTGTTCCCGGGGAACACCCTTCTGATTATGTTTAACAGCAAAGGAGAAAATTATCATGAGACCAAAATTACTGATACTTGATGGATCGGCTATGATTAGTACAGCTTACTATGCCGTGCTTCCAAATGAAGTGAAGTTCGCAAAAACGGAAGAAGAAAAGGAAAAGTATTTTCATAAGATCCTGCACGCACCTGATGGAACTTACACCAATGCGATTTATGGAATGGTGCGTCAGATGAACGGACTGATCGATGGCTGGCACCCGGATTATCTGGCTGTGGCTTTTGATAAAACGAGAAATACGTTCCGCCGCGGGATGTTTGCGCAATACAAAGCGCAGAGGGAGGCGACTCCGCTGCCGCTAAAGCAACAGTTTGTGACCATGCAGAATTTGTTGCAGGATGTGGGCATTCCAGTGCTACTCAGTGACACGTATGAAGCGGATGATCTGGCTGGCACTCTGGCAAATATCCATAAAAACGACATGACGGTCCGTATCGTAACGAAAGATAAAGATTATCTGCAGTTAGTGGATGATGCATGTGATGTGCGCGTCTGGTTCTTGCCAACGCCAAAAGATCTGGAAGAAAAGGGACCGATGTTTGACTTATACCGCGGGAAAGATTTTACCACGGAAATATGTCCATGGCTGAAGAATTACCTGGAATATACGGAAGCCGCAGTGATTGCCGACAAGGGAGTGACGCCAGCTCAGATCCCGGATTTAAAGGGAATCGAGGGCGATGACAGCGACCACTACCCGGGTGTTAGGAATGTTTCCTCCGCGGCAACGCCATTACTCAAGGAGTATGGAAGCGTCGAGGGCATTTATGCAGCTATCGATGCATGCGAAGGAGACGCAAGGGAAGAAAAAGCACTGTCTGCTTTCTGGAAAGACGGCCTTGGTATCAAACGAAGCCCGTTAAATGCGCTGAAAGCAGGACGTGCGGATGCCGCACTTTGTAAGGATCTTGCTACGATCCGTTTATACTGCTTTTCGGAAGATCTTTTAACCGGCAAGGAGTACCGGACGTGTAAGATCGCGGAATTCAACAAAAAACTTCTGAGCCTTGGAATTCAGTCGGCATTTCTGCCGGAATTCTAAAAAAATACAGGCCGCCGCAATTGCGACGGTCTGTTTTATCAAACGTGATACATAATGAAGGAAGAAAATGAAAAGGAGAAAATTATGATGGAAACAATCTCATCCGTGGTTCAGGAATTCTTACCGGTGTGCCAGGCATTTTATGAAGCACATCAGTTCCAGATCCTTACTGTTCTGTTCGGAGTCGCGGCTGCGGTACTGGTCTTACATATCACAAAAAAACTGATTCATGCAGCATTTACCCTGGTCGTGTTTGTTTTACTGTTATATCTTCGTGGCGCTTTGCCTGCGATTTTGGCAAATTTCCATTAAATGTGACCAAAAAGTGTTATCCGCAAAAACAAGGTTCCATTAACACACGGTATACTGTTTACAAAAATAATAAAGGAGAATAAAAAATGTATCGATTACCAAATGGTGGAAGTGGCAATGCCCTGCAAAAAGCAATTTCAAGGGAGCTTATCAATGCGTTTACGGTTGTATTCGGGGTTACAATCTCGGAAAATGATATCAGCTTGGACTGGGCGCGCCTTATGGACTTTTTGGAGGAAAATCAGTTGCTGAATACTCCTATGGTCTCAGATGAAATGTGGGAGCTTAGAATAATCGGTATGCTCCGCGAGTTATCTGATCCAAGTTATGAATATACTTTTGATTTGCTGGGTGAATATATTTTGTATAAAGTACTTTGTGCGGTATCTGAGTTTGATGATGAATCATGGCAAACATCCGTCACGGCGGAGGAAATGATAGAATTATATTCAATGATTGCCTGCTCAAAAACGATCGCGTGCATGGAAGTCTGCGAAGTGGATGAACTTTCAGAGCTCAGTCGTATAGAGATGACCGAACTAATGAACGATATTACAACCACAATCTGGAACATCTTACATGCACCGGAATATCTGCAAATCCTGGACGAATACATTATGTGGGATTGCGATTACCTGTTATTAGAAGATATCGGAATGGAGAATATGCTGTGTTTGTTAAAGGAACCGGCTTTTGTAAATGAACTTGGTCTCGTCGAATCGAGCGATCAATGTGAACCAATTACCGGCAGCATCAAACGTGCAATTTGTGAGCAGAAGAAATAACGGATGGCTCATTCCTTGCACAGTTTATTGGAAGTGACCAAAAAGTGTTATCCGCAAATGAACGCATTGGAAGGGTATGCCATACTGTAACTGATCAGTAAGAAAGAAGGTGTCAGTATTTGCACAAGGGATTAACAGAGCAATTGAATACAGCAGAGGTTGAATACAATTCGGATTTTGCGGAATGCGAACTATATACGGGCAGTGAGCAGGATGAGCCGGGAAAAGCGGAGCTTTCGCAGGAAGAACAGGAAGAGGCAAACAAAGAACTGGAACAGCTGGATACGGATACGGACGAAGATTATGTAACCGACTTTTACACGCGGACATTCCGAAATATCCCCGTCCTGACGCCGGAAGAAGAGCATCACTACGCAACCCTGTTAAAAACAGGCACGCCGGAAGAACGAAAGCAGGCAAAAGATACTCTGGTCTATCATAACATGCGTTATGTTTTAAAAATCGCCGGGAGATATATCGGTCAGGGGAACGACTATGACGATCTGGTTCAGGTTGGTCTGATTGGCCTGATGCGTGCGATCGATAAATATGATGTGGACATGGGCTACCGCGTGACTACATATGCCACCTGGTGGATCAAGCAGGCCATCACAAGGGATTTTGCGGATAACAGCCGTACAATCCGGCTTCCAGTCCATATCCAGGACAGCGTCAAAAGAATTATGACCGCGGAGCGGGATCTTCAGGCGGAAGGATTCTCCGGCGATGAACTCATCAAACAAATCGCCCAAAAGACCGGGTACCCGATTGAGAAGATCGAACAGGTCCAGAAACTAAAAGTACACTTAGTATCACTTGACTTGAAAATTGGCGGGGAAGGAAACAATGACGGGGAATCGGTCCTTGGGGATTTTGTCGCGGATGAGCGCACAAAAGGCCAGGAGGAGATCGTTGAGCGTATGGATATGCGCGAGGAGTTGACGCATTGTATGGATTCGTGCCTGACCGGCAGGGAAAAAGAAGTAATCCGCATGCGGTTCGGACTGGGTGACGGACGTCCGATGACTCTGGAAGAGATTGGAAGCGTGATGGCTGTCACACGGGAACGGGTCCGCCAGATCGAGGGAAAAGCCCTGCACAAGTTGCGCAATCCAAAATATGTCAAACATTTAAAAGTATATCTGGAATAAGAAAGCAGCGCTTGTGCGCTGCTTTTTTGTTCTATTAGGGGGTAAGGCGATCTGCATACTGATAGCATAACCAAAGAAAAGGAATAAGAGAGGGCAAGAATATGGGAGCAAAAAAGAACTGTGCGGAAGAAATCCGCGCGGACATGGAAGCGCTGAACTATGACGTGCTGTATCATAATGTTTCGGAATTGGTAAAGACTACAGCTGCTGCAGTCGGGAATTCCCTTAGTACATGGGAAGACCGGAAAGTGATCAGCTCGATTTCAAGCCGGCTGAAATCTCCAGCCAGCATCTGCCGGAAACTGGAGAAGAAGCGGATGCCGCAGACATTCGATATGGCAAGGATCTGCTGTGCGGATCTGATCGGGGTGCGGATCGTCACGATGTATACGGATGACATTTACCGGATCGCAGGACTGTTAAAGAAAAGCCCCGGCATTAAATTGCTGTACCAGAAAGATTTCATCCGGCGTCCGAAAAAATCCGGATACCGGAGCCTGCATCTGATTGTCACAGTCAATGTTTTTCATAACGGCATGAATGTGGAAGAAAAATGCGAGATCCAGATCCGCACTATGGAAATGGATAGCTGGGCGGAATTGGAGCATCAGCTGATCTACAAAAACGCAAATCGGAACCGTGCTATAGAAGCAGAACTACGGCAATGGGCGCAGGAACTGGCGGAGCAGGATCGGAAGTTGATCGAACTGCGTAAGCGGATCATGACACCACCAAAAAAAGTTACAAAAAGAAGGAAAAGAAAATAAGAACCAAGAGGTTTCTGGCTGTGGTAGCCTGGAACCTCTTTTTTGCATAAAACTACAGGGGTGTTCCCCGGGAACACTCCTCATAAAAGTGGACGGATCATCTGGGCACAAAAGGAGGGTGGATGTGACATACTGAAAATAAATATGCTGTAAGATTGGGAGGGGCTTATGGAACCATGCGCAAATTGTAAACAAAAGACAGGTCTTTTTTCATCTGTAAAATTATACAGTGGAGAACGGATTTGTAAAGCGTGCTTTCGGAAAATACCAAAATCATTCCGGCAGTACCGATACCTGGACTACCGGCTGTTCATGGAAGGATATGAACATGCGGATCACGTATTAGAACATGTATATCCGGCATTCAGGGTTACGGCACAGTACGGGAGAATGGCAATAGACGAGCATCACGGATGGGTTTATTTAGGGGATGCAACGGATTTTGCGAAAGACGGAAAGTTAAAATATCCATCGTCAGATCTTTATGACTGTCTGGATTTATCGGAGGTAGATATCCGCGTGGAACCTGGAACTGTACACGCCGGCACGAAAACAGTCGAGTGCAGCGTTTTATTCTCGGCTGTATTTCAAGCCGGGGAGATCCGGATCGAGGAAACACTCAAACGCCACGCGCGGGGGAACGTCCTGGCTGTTTCTGACGGACGCCATGCGTCTTTTGCGGAACCGGCGGATCTGGTAGCCTTCCGCAGTGTTTATAATCAGATGGTTGCGCATGTCGTATCTGCCGCGCAGGAAACGGAAATGACAATTCAGAAAAAACAACAGGACGACGCATGGAAAGCTGCTGCCATGGCGCAGATGGAACGGGAGATAAGGACACGCATGGAAAAAGAAATGGAAGCGGAAAGGCTGGCGCGAAGCCGTATGCAAAAACTGGATGAGGCAAAATCTCTCTTTATGCTGGGCCAGGAATATGATCTGCAGCAGTTAAAAAGACAGCGCGCCCTGCTCCTAAAAACGTTCCACCCGGATAACGGACAGGTTGATTCCGCCGCATATGCGCAGAAAATCAACGACGCATACCAGATCCTGGCGAATGAACTGGCGAAAGAGTAACAAAAAGTGTTATCCGCAAAATAAATTATCGGCGGGATGTTTTTAAAAAAGATGCGACATACTGTCAGCGAGAAAATTGTACTGCGCTTAGCCGGAGTACGGAAAGGGGGGAAACCATGACGGATATTAAGAAAAGAAGCGTAGCGCTTGCTATCATCCTCTCCATCGTAACCTGCGGGATCTATGCGATTTACTGGCAGGTCTGCCTTGTTAATGACATGAACAAGGTAAGCAAGAAGGAGAATGCGAAGGGTGGCGTTGTCGTATTCCTGCTCAGTCTGATTACATGCAGTATCTACTGGCTGTACTGGCTCTTTAAGGCCGGCGAGAATATGGATGCCGCAAAGACTGCAAACGGGGCACCGACTTCCAGCCGTGGACTGGTTTATCTGCTGTTAAGCATTTTTGGCCTTGGCATTGTTGCGGTTGCAATCCTGCAGAGCGACTTAAACAGCCTGGCTGCTGAACCGGGAGCGCCGGTTGCTGATTCCGTTTCAGAGCCTGAAAAGACTCCGGAAGCACTGGAAGAAAAGCATGACGATTCCGAAATGTAAGTAGGAAAGGGATTCCCGGCAGAAATGCCGGGAATTTTTATGACAGATGAAAAAACGATTAAAAGATACTTTACTGCCTCCGGCATTTTGCGGTATCACCGGAGGCGCTTATTATATCTGGCTGCGGCTCACCGGGGTCGGTATCCCGTGCCTGTTTCATTTATGGACGGGGCTTAAATGCCCTGGCTGCGGGATCACCAGAATGTGTCTGGCTATTTTATCCGGAGACCTTCTGGCGGCAAAAAAGGAAAACATCCTGTTATTTTACCTGTTGCCACTTCTGGGGGCATGGTGGCTGGTCCGTCAAACATATTATCTTACAACGGGACGTATGATGCGGGGACGTTTTTTAAACGGGCTGACATGGTGCGTGGTGGTTCTTTTGGTGCTTTTTGGGATCTACAGAAATATTGCAGGATGTTAAGGAGGGAAAGTGTGAAATATATCAGGAATGTATGTCTGTTAATCTTGTTTGTGGCATCTCCGCTTCTTATGATCGGCGGAGTCCTGCTTGCTTTATACCGGTATCCGGAGATCCCATTTTACGCATGGATCATGATGGGCATCGGTTTTTCCCTAAAAATAGCGAACAAGCCGTTAGAGCGGGCGTTCAACCGGAATATGGAATCCATGGAATACGATGAATACGGACGACGCAAAGGTATGGAAGATTACTCATCCATGTCGCGCAAGGAGCGGTTGCAGGTAGACAAACAAAAACTGGCCGAGATGGAGCGGATCGTTAGCAGCAGCGCGTTAAAACGGATGCAGCATCCGGGGGCGAAAGATCCGGATGGAGCGATGAATGGGCTTGTCGGCATGGAGCCGGTCAAAAAGCAGATGAAAATGATGGCTGCGCGTATGGAATATGACCGGGAAAATCAGAAAAAGAAGAAGAAAAAAGCGGGGTCGGATACTGCATCCTCCAGACATATGATGTTCTTTGGATCACCTGGTACCGGTAAGACGACCGTTGCAAGGATCATGACCGGCTTTTTATATAAAAATAAGTTCATCAAGGAAAACAAATGCCTGGAAACAGACGGTAACTTTTTAAAAGCGAGTACCACCGCGGATACCGCCGCAAAAACAGAGATCGTCGTCCGCCAGGCATTCGGCGGGGTGTTGTTCATTGATGAAGCGTATGCCTTGCTGTCCGGCGATGCAGCAGGGGAAGCGGCGATCGCGACCTTGATCAAGCAGATGGAGGATAACCGGGATAAATTTGTCCTGATCCTCGCGGGCTATACGGATGAGATGAACCGTCTAATTAATTCCAATCCTGGTTTTGCGTCAAGGTTTAAGGATTACGTCAGGTTCCCGGATTATACGGTCGATGAGATGTGCGATATTTTTTCATATATGGTGAATCAGAAAGGCTTATGCGTGGATGGGGAAGCGATGGAGCATTTCCGCATCCGGATCGCAAAAGAAAAGAAAGGGAAGCATTTTGGTAATGCGAGAACGGTCCGTAATGTCATGGAGGAGTGTATCGATCATCATGCCGTCCACATCAAGGATGGAGAGCTTAGTGGTGCGGATCGTTATAAACTGGTCGGTATGGATGTATCAGAAAATGTATCAGAATATTTCGGAAAATGATGGGTCGGGTTGTATGTGAGAATCGCATACTGTAAGCGTATCACAAAAAAGGGAATGGAGAAAAAAAGAAATGCATCACACAGACAAAGAAACAAAAACAAAATGCTGGTTCGGATGGATCAGTCCCGATGGACAGACATTTCCATGCGATTACCACGGACATTTCGACCTGGCAAAAAAACTGGCTGGAACGCTTGGCGTTCATGATGATCGTCCGATGCGGAATCCGGAATTACTTTTAGAACAGCACGGCTGGGTCAAGGTCACAAAGGATCCATTTGGTCCAGCGGAAAAATTACGCAGCGCAATCCTGGCATCGCGCATGTATATCACGCGGACACAGGCAAGAACCCTTGCTGACCTCGGTTTCGATCAGAACCATGACTATCTGGATCTGGTGGAAATGAGCGAAATGCGTTGGGCGGTATAAGGAAAAGGAGAGAAAATCATGGAAAAGAAAACAGGAAAGAAACTGATCATGGGAGGAATCGCCTTGTTGGCTGCCGGCGGTCTCTTATTTGCCGGATGGAAGGTACTTGGCCCAAAGTTCCTCGCACCTAAGGCGGATACAACGGAAACCACGGATGGGAGCGAAGTAAAAACACTGCATCTGTCCTTATCGACGGATGCAATGGAGGGTAGTGTGCTGTATCAGATCGCACAGAATTTTGCCGACCGTGTGGCAGACATGTCAGATGGGAAGCTGGAAGTTGATCTATATGAATATGGCCAGCTTGGAAAAAATTCCGACATAATCACATTCTTAGACAGCGAAACGCAGGCTGCGGATCTTTTATTTGTGTCCGCGGATGCATTAAGGGATGCGGGCTGTACGAAAGTGGAAGATACCATGAAGGCCTGTGCTTTTAAAAATCATGCTGACTTTGCCAAGTGGGTGACATCTTCAAAGGCAGACCAGGTACTTGCAGATACGGAAAAATCCGGAATCGGCGGAACAGGATTGTTTTTTGTAGAGGACGGATTTTACCAGACGTTTTTGGTGACAGCAGATCCTATCGCCGAAAAGACAATTCTTGGGCTTGGGTTTGATGAGAGTGGCGCATATTACAAAAAGAAAAATGCGCATTATGAATTTGGTCCTTATGTAGATATCCCGGACAGGGTTGCAAACGGTACGATTGCCGGGGCGGAGCTGCCATTTGACCAGTTCGAGGAAGAAAAAATGTATGAATATCTGCCTTACGTGGTTAATGATAACCATATGGTACGTCCTTACGAGGCAATCATCACGCTCCGTACGGCGGATAAGATCGGCAAGGATTCTGTTGTGCTCTTAAAAAAAGCCGGCCAGGAGACGGTCAAGGAGTACGCGGATATCCTGACACATACGGATGAAGAGACGCTTGCCAGATTAAAAAAAGCTGGCGTAGCGGAAACTGCATTAAAATAAGATGCAAGAACAATTAAGTTTCGGCAGACGTATTTAGCGCTGCCGGAAAGCACTACGAACGAACAATCACAGGGGTGTTCCCGGGGAACACCCTACCGCAAAATATCAAAAGCAACATTTCAAAAAGATAACAGCCATTTCCGAAAGTGTGGAAGTGGCTGCTTTTTTATGCGATCGGTAAGAAGGCCGTGGAAGGGTCTTGACCAGTGCATCCAATATGGATATTTTTCATCGTTTTTCTTCCGACAGGAAGAGCTCTTCGTATCTTCGTACGATGTCTTTCCCAGTCTGCGTCTCACAAAGATGCTTTGCTTCTTTTTTGATCCACTGGAACATATTGGGGTAGGCAAGCATCAGGTCAATAAAATAGTTGTTTCCGGTCTGACGGTCCCCGAATAACGTTCCCGGGCCGCGAAGCTCCAGGTCTTTTTCGGCTATCAGGAATCCGTCCGTTGTCGAACGGAGAAATTCCAGTTTCTCATTTGGCGCTTCTGTCTGTAAGATGCAGTACGCCTGGTCCCGGCCGCGCCCAACGCGCCCGCGGAGCTGATGCAGGGTGGAAAAACCGAAACGGTCCGCACCAGTGATTGTGATCACTGTCGCATTTGGTACGTTCATGCCGACCTCGATGACGGTGGTCGCCATCAGGACATCGATTTGTCCCTCTGCGAACTTCTGCATCAGCTCTGTCTTTTCAGCTGCTTTCATTTTCCCGGTCAGTACAGACATCGTGATGTGTTCCTGGTTAAAATAAGACCGGTAAATGCGTTCTTTCTCTTCAATGGAATATGCTTGGGCAGCCTTATCATTTTTATCAATGGCTGGGCACACGATGTACGCCTGATGGCCTTTTTGAATCTCCCCAATCATGTGTCTTGCCGCTTTTACATCATCCTGTGTAATTGCGGTTTTCACCGGAAGCCGTTCTGCAGGTTTATCGGTAATAGTGATGATGCCGGAATCCTCCCCGTAGACAGTATCAGCCAGGGATTTCGGGATCGGCGTTGCGGACATGGTGATCTTGTGGCATCCTGGGACGCCCTTTTCCATAAAATTGCCCCGGTGTACGACGCCGAACTTATGCTCCTCGTCAATGACAACAAGGCCGAGGTTGTGATACTGTACCGGCTCAGCAAAGATGCTGTGCGTACCAACGATCAGGGAAATTTCGCCGCTTTCGATTCCGGCTAACATCTTCCGCTTTTCCGCTGCTTTTGTCTCACTGGTCAGGAAAGCGATCTTTAACCCGGCGTTTTTGGCAATTTCGGAAAGGTCGCGGTAGTGCTGCCACGCAAGAGTTGTGTATGGTACGGCGAGGGCTCCCTGGTAGCCACTTCCCGCAGCTTGAAGGAGCAGGGCAAACGCGACGCAGGTTTTACCGGTTCCGACATCTCCCTGAATGAGGCAGTTTACCCGCCGTCCTCCGGCCATCTGTGCCGAGACGGTATCAATCGCCTGCTTCTGTCCATTGGTCAGGGCATATGGGAGAGATGCCAGATAAGCCTGTTGTAATGTTAAATCGTTACACACCGCGCCGTGTTCCGAGTCGGAGCCGGCATGGTTGAGCTGAAGCTTGACCGCAAGGTACATTAAGTCGTCAAAGACGGCACGCTTTTTCGCCGTCTGCACGTCCCGCCAGGACTGCGGATGGTGCATCATGCGCGCGGACTGCAAAAAAGACGGAAGGCCTGCTTTTTGCAGCAGGTCCGGCGGCATGATATCAAAGGAACTGATTTTTTGCAGCGCCAGATCCAGAGCGTTTCGGTAGTCCTCTGCAGTGAAGGATTTGATCTGCCCATGCTGGACGTAAAATGTGTGATAGCGCTCTATATTCCAGGAGAATACCGGTGGGTTTAAGACGGAAAATGTACGGTACGCTTCATTGTAGGTGATAAACCCTCCAACAATCACCCTCTTTCCGACCAGCATGGATGAAACCGTCAGACATTCCAGTAAGATCCGTCGGATTGCAAGGTCTAACCGGAGTCCTCTCAGATACCATTTGGCGCACCGTTTTTGAAGTTCACGCATGTCAGCACCGCAAAAAGCAGATCCGATCACTTCCCATACCTCTGGTCCGCAGGCTTCCCGTAAGGCAGCTTCGCCCATGGAGGAACATGCGTCCTTCCCGAAAACACGGAGCGATCCAAGTGCCTGCGCAGCTGGGGGTTCTTCCTGGTTTAAGGCTGCGATGGCTTTTGCGCATTTTGCGGAAACCTGCATATCTGCAGCGTTCTCGTAGAACATCAGCGCATCCGGTATGATGAGTTTCCTGGTCATCGGGTTGTCGTCCAGATCTTCCAATAGCCTGTATTTAAACGCATCCAGTCCAAGGATGTTGGCCTGCAACACCTGCCCGGTACCATCTTTCTGTTTCGTCTGTTCATCTTCAACTCTCAGTTTCAGCATCATGGTGTGGTCGCGCTGCTCCGTCTGGCAGGACAGGCAGGTTCCTATAATCGCAAATGGGGCGCGGCGCTGCAGGATGGCACACGTCTGTTCGTCCTGGATATCCAATGCGTAAGTGTTGGTAAAGTCCCAGTAGTGGTTTGGCTGCTTTCTGAGCATCGCTTCCACGGAAGTGATCTTTCTTTTGTTTAAGGAACTGCATTGCCGTTCCGTCAATCCTAATTCGTTTAACTCCATCATTTTCTCCTTTTTGTACGTGCGGCCGCATAAGACAAATTTTTTTCGCTGCTATTTCTACCAGTATGTCGCAAATTTTCCATGGCTTTTTTTGCGGATAACGATTTTTGGTCATTTTTCCCATTTTTTAGCGTTTTCTTTTTTGTTTTTTTGCCATGTATGAGTGGTGGGTTCTGGCATGCACTACATTTTGGGCTGCCTTTTCCATTTACGTTCGCCATACTGTTAGCGAACGTTGAATTATAAGGAATATAAGGAGGAAGCAAAAATGATCGCTAAAACAAAAGACAAAAAGGAACAGGGCGATATGATGATCGCCGCAGCGAAGCAATTCCAACAGGAGCATAACGGAAAACTCCCGTCGGTCATGGATATGGCACATCAGTTAGATACATCACAATGGACCATATACCACAATTCATATTATATGGAATGGATGAAGCAGGCTAAGATGCAGGTATCCGGTTTGCCGGATGCAAAGCAACAGTCGGTTCCAAAAAATGTGTCAAAACCGGTAAAAAAGGAGACTCCGGAACCTAAACATGACCTGATGATTCACGGTACGCTTTTATATCCGTGGACGTTTCAGGGAGAACCGGTTGTCCGGAGCGCAGAGATGGAAAAATGCTTAAGCCGTCAGGTCAGAGACCTCGTAAAGGTCTGCGCCAAGCAGGACGCATCTTATATGCGAACCGCATGCTTACGGGAGTTGTGGGATGAAAATCCAGGCTGCAAGCGTACGGGTAACCCGGTTTTTCCGGTCAGCCTGTATGTGGAATCGGCATTCCATGCAGCATTGCAGACGAAAAAGCTGCAGCCACGACGGGAAAAGGAGCTGAAAGAATTTATCCAGAGTTATTTCCATGCCGGTTCAGCACAGGAGGAAGAAGCGGCCGTACAGGAACAGGGAACACAGACGGATGGGGCACAGGATCCTACCGCTATGTGCGTTCCGGCGCCTGCACTTGATCTGACGCCACTGATCGAATGCATTTCACATGGAGTTCAGGCATTAGAAATATCTGACTTGAAGCGCGCAGAGAACGTGGCGGGGCTATATATGGCAATCCGGGAACAGAACAAGCTGCTCACGCAGGCGGTCAACTTATTATCCCAGAATCTCATGATACAGGGACAGGCTATCATGAACATTCAGGATGCAATCTGTTCCATGGTGCAAGACTCCAATCCAGTCAATGCAGGAAGCGTTTCAACGGCGACCGCAAAGATATTAAACCGCGGGGAACAAATTCAGGAAACGGACAAGAAGGCGCTCCTTGAGGAAAAACTTCAGAGTGCGTCAAATCGTAAAGTAACAGCGGAGACCAGTCCGGATCCGAATGCTTCCGAAAAACATGAAACCACGGAAGAAACGCCAGATATCGACACTGAATCTGTTCTTCCCGGCGAAGTGCCGGATAGGAGGATTGATTCTGATGTGGACGTACAAGAAACGCCCGTCTCCAAGAAAGCACCGTCCACCATTCCAGAGGAAGGACAGGCTTCAGACTTTATGAGTTTCCGCGTTTATAGTGACCAGATCCATGCACTTTTACTGGAATTTGGAATTACTAATAAAATGGACGCGGAAAGAAGAGCGATGTTGTCCAAGGCGTACACCCGCATGAGAAACCAGTATGGGATCGTTTGGGAACAGGTAGAAAAGGAGTACATCCAGGAGAACGGGGACCGTGCAAAATCCACGTTAAGGCTCGCTTATTTTCTGGAATTAACTGGTCCGCAGCACCGCGGGCTGTTAAGCGGCTGTCTGCATACCGTTTTACAGGACGCAGCCCAGAAACATGAAGAGAATACGCCTTCCAAAGCGGAGCAATATTATGTTCAGGACCTCAGTCTGGTGGATGAAATGATCGAAAAGCTTGCGATCGAAAAATCCGTCACACCGCGTTCCCTGAAGGATGCGTATCACATGCTGTTGCAGAGTGATACCACCATGCACTGGAAGCGTCTGTCAACGGCATACCGGGAAAAGTTCCGTATGGCATCGAAATATGCCATTGACCCGATTAAAGTAGCGGGATCTACGGATAAGGCGAAGAAAAGAGCCGTGGTCTTGTTCAACATGTTTGTGGACAAACAGTTTATGGATGTTACGGCATAACTTCACAGGGCGGCGCAAAAACGCCGCCCTTATTTTGCATTAAAATCACAACACGCCATCCCCATACTGAAGGCAAAACAAATACAAGGTATTGGGCATGGCCCAGAAAGGAGTACATATGAAAATCATTAAGAGAAATGGTGCAGAGGCCGAATTCGACCGTAATAAGATTGTCAACGCAATCACCAAGGCGAATCTTTCCGTTGCGGAACCAAGCCGCATGAAGGACATCTACATCGAGGCGATCGCCCTTGACGTGGAAGACGAGCTTAAGGAACGCCCGAGTACCTCCAATGTGGAGGAAATTCAGGACCTTGTGGTATATGCTCTGATGAAGCATGCACCGGTTGTAGCGATGAGCTACCAGAAGTACCGCGAAAAGCGCGAACTGGTCAGACACGCAAATACCACGGATGATAAGATCTTAAGCCTTATCAACTGTGAGAACGAAGAAGCAAAGCAGGAAAATTCCAATAAGAACCCGATCATCAACTCCACCCAGCGTGATTATATGGCGGGTGAAGTGAGCAGGGATTTAACGGACCGTATCCTGCTTCCGAAAGAGATCGTGGAAGCACACCGGGCCGGAATCATTCATTTTCACGATTCCGATTACTTTGCACAGAAGGAACATAACTGTGACCTGGTAAACCTGGAAGATATGCTCCAGAATGGCACTGTTATTTCCGGCACCATGATCGAGAAGCCGCATAGTTTTTATACGGCCTGCAATATCACCACACAGATTATTGCACAGGTAGCATCCAACCAGTACGGCGGACAGTCCTTCTCATTAGCACATCTGGTACCGTTCGTGGAAGTTTCGCGTTCACGCATCAGAAAGCAGATCGAGCAGGAAAATGAGGCAGCCGGTGTGGTTATGGACGAATCCCAGGTGAATACCGTGACGGATTTCCGCTTGAAAGACGAGATCACCCGCGGTATCCAGACGATCCAGTACCAGCTGATCACCCTGATGACCTGTAATGGGCAGGCGCCATTCGTGACCATGTTCATGTATTTGGACGAAGTACCGGAGGGAAGAGCAAGGGACGATATGGCCATGCTGATCGAAGAGGTCTTAAAGCAGCGTTACCAGGGCGTGAAAAATGAGAAGGGAGTCTGGGTTACTCCGGCGTTCCCAAAGCTGATTTATGTTCTGGACGAGGATAATATTACGGAAGGGTCCAAATACTGGTATCTGACCGAGCAGGCGGCGCGTTGCACCGCAAAACGGATGGTCCCGGACTACATTTCCGCAAAGATCATGCGGGAATTAAAGAAGGGATGCGTATATACCTGTATGGGATGCCGTTCCTTCCTGACTGCGGAAGACGATGTCCGCAACGCGGACGGAAGCAGAAAGTTTTATGGACGCTTCAACCAGGGAGTAGTCACTATCAATCTGGTAGATGTGGCATTAAGCTCCGGGAAAGAAATGGACAAATTCTGGAAAATTCTTGAGGAACGCCTGGAATTATGTCACAAGGCATTACGCTGCCGCCATGAACGATTACTCGGAACGTCATCCGATGTTGCTCCGATCCTCTGGCAGAATGGCGCTCTCGCGAGACTGGAAAAGGGGGAAAAGATTGATAAGCTGCTGTATGGCGGATATTCAACGATCTCACTTGGTTACGCCGGCCTTTACGAGATGTGCCTTTATATGACCGGAAAGAGCCATACAGACGAGGAGGCGAAGCCATTCGCGCTGGCCGTGATGCAGAAATTAAATGATAAGTGTGCTGAGTGGCGTGCAGCGGAAAATATCGGTTATTCTGTATATGGAACGCCGCTGGAATCCACAACGTACAAATTTGCAAAATGCTTACAGAAGCGTTTCGGTACCATCGAAGGTGTGACGGACCACAACTATATCACAAACAGCTATCATGTCAATGTACGCGAGAAGATCGATGCCTTTACGAAGTTAAGCTTTGAATCAGAGTTTCAGAAGCTTTCTCCGGGCGGCGCGATCAGTTACGTGGAAGTACCGAACATGCAGCAGAATATCCCGGCAGTCCTTGCGATCATGAAGCATATCTACAATAACATCATGTATGCGGAACTGAACACCAAGAGCGATTACTGCGAATGCTGCGGCTATGACGGCGAGATCAGAATCGTAACGGATGACAGCGGAAAACTGGTCTGGGAATGCCCGAATTGCGGAAATCGTGATCAGTCCAAGATGTCCGTTGCACGTCGTACCTGCGGGTATATCGGAACGCAGTTCTGGAATCAGGGACGGACGCAAGAGATACGTGACCGTGTGGAGCATGTGACTGTTACATCTGTTCTATAACATATAGAACAATGCGCAAGCGTACAATGATTCAGTTCTTATAACAATTATACAGTTCTCATATGTCATCAAAGAAATGTGCGGTGATACAATGATTCGGTTGATATAACAATGATATAGTTGATATACTGCAATCATTAAAAAAACAACCAATGATACAGTTGATATACGTCATAATTGTACAAAATAGATGATAGGAGAAGTTGTATTTGAAAACTGGATCGCGATCAATTGCCAAGGGACAGACCGGATAAATTCCGGTCTTCCTAAATCATACAAATTATACGAAGGAGAAAATATGAACTATGCACAGATTTTCCAGTGCGATATCGCAAATGGTCCTGGCTGCCGTACGAGCCTGTTCGTATCTGGCTGCACACATCACTGTCCGGGATGTTTCAACGAGATTGCATGGGATTTTAATTATGGAAAGCCTTTTACGAAGGCTATCGAGGACCAGCTGATCCTTGAAAGCCAACCGCCCTATATCGACGGGTTTACGTTCCTTGGTGGCGAACCGATGGAAGTTGCAAACCAGTCAGCCTTACTGCCGTTCATGGAGCGGATCAGAAAGGAACTTCCGGAAAAAACTATCTGGGTTTATTCCGGATACACTTATGAAGAACTGACTGATCCTAGCAATTCCAGATGCCACGGTGAGGACACAGATCGGATCCTTGTGCTTGCAGATATCCTTGTGGATGGGAGATTTGTTCAGGCAAAAAAGGATATTACCCTCCGGTTTCGTGGATCTTCTAACCAACGTGTGATCGATCTGAAGGAAACAAGAAAAAGCGGACGGATCATCTTAAGTCCGTATGGGGAAAATTAACAGGATGCTATGAGGGCTGCCAGATGTGGCGGTCCTCATTTTTACATAAAAAAAGCGGTTTCCCTGTCACAGGAAACCGCCTAACGGTGTCATCTTAAAAAAGACATCCTCTCTTGTTCAGAAAGCTCGATAACTTTTTTCCCTTTTCGTTTTGCGTAGTCTAAAAGTCCGCGCAAATCCATGTCCTGGCGAATATCCTTCAATTGGATTGGCTCTGGCATGGTTTTTAAATATTCTCTATACCTCTTCATCTGTCCATTCACAATCATACACCTCCATGATTTCTTTTGCGTTTGCCTCATCAATCGCAAAGTGATATGGATGCAATACGCAAATAGCCTCGCCACTGAGTTTTTCAATATAATGGTTCAGCAACTTACGACTTGATGCAAAACCATACATATAACCGTCGAAACCGTAATCGACAGACTTCTGGGCAGCTATAGCGAACAAGTGTCCTCCTACGCCTGTGTACCGAGTTTCATCGGTTATCATTTTGTTATTATCCGGACTCGCACACATCCAAGCAATATACAGGGCCTGCTTGCCGTAATCCGGAGTAACAGCGACCAGTCCCTGAATGTCTACTGATCCTTCGATGACAAGTGCGTAAATTTCGTTATCGTCCAACAAAGACGCCCAGTTAACGTACCAGCCATTATTCTTATTGTACTTGCGCAAGAAAGACTTACGCCTAATTCGGATGACTTCAGTTCGAACGAGTTCTCCCGTCTTACTATTCTTTAGACATGGCGTAAACTCATCAATGATCACATTAATCATTTGTATTTTCTCCTTTTATTATACCATCTTTATCGCTTTGATACAATGCTTCCTAATAGCCAATTGCATACGTAGCAATTAACTGTTATTAGTCGAGACATATTTTCTTTTTCCTCCTTTCTCGATGCCTCATCTTCATGATTACACCATCAGTATGTGTCTGCAAATTTTTATGCGAGGCCCAAAATGCGAAGCATACGAAGGCTGTTGAAGATGCGCTCCGTGAAAGCCGACCGTCCTATATCGACGGGTTTACACTACGGTTTCGCGGATCTGCTAACCAACGCGTGATCGATTTGCAGGAAACAAGAAAAAGCGGACGAATCATCTTAAGTCCGTATGGGGAAAATTAACAAAATTAACAGGATGTTATAAGGGCTGCCAGGTATGGTAGTCCTTATTTTTTTATACCTATCGCACGCGTGCACGGAAGAGTATGCGGCATGTAGCATACTGAAGAAAACGGAGCGTGCACGCGCATAATTACCTCGCACGTGCATGTACCATGCTATGCACGCGGTTTTTCTGCTATGCTTTTGACATCGGCAGAAAAAACAAGAAGAAAGGAGAATGATCATGACAGACAAAACAGAGAAAACTACCGATTACAGAAAAAAATTTTCTGACGCATTGAAGGTATGTCTTGCCGAATCCGGAATCGCGACGGCGGCAAACCTCCATAAAGAAATGGATGCACGTGGGTATCCGGTAAATGATAGTACCGTACGGCGTTATGTTTCCGGGAATGTGTTTCCACCAGAGACGGCATTCGGCGTAATTCAGTCTATCCTGGAGCCAAACATCACAAAGGAAAGCATGGACAGGCTGGAACGGACTTATCTGGCAGTGGCGGACGAACGGGGGTATGCGGTAGAAAAGGACGCGACAGAGCAGGATGCGGAAACAAATCTGAATGAAGGAACGGAAAATCCGTGGCGCGTAGCTCCGAAAACTCGTGAGGGTTACAATGAACCGTGGTTTGACCGGACGACATTATATGAGGAACTGGAGCGGATCCCGAGAGCCCTGTTTGGGTATCGGGAAAAGTCGCAGATGTTCCCTAAACCGGAATATCTCGATTACCTGCAGGCAAAAACCCTGTACGGGGAGCGGGAGGCGCTGGATTATGTACCGTACGTCCAGAATGAGAGTGCTGGGAACAAGCTTGCCTTCCTGCAGGCATATAAGCATTTTATGAAAGAGCAGGAGCCTTATGGCATGGGCGAGGATTACTGGTTGAATGCGCTGTCCACGTGGTTTTACGATTCCCGTGTGGAGCCGGACCGTTCCTGGCACATTTACTGCGTGAAACAGATCGTCAATCGTGCCATTGCCCGCTTATGGAATCAAGAGGATCTGGAGCACGCTGGTGACTATGTCACGGAGTTATATAAGTTGTTCAAGGAACATGAAAAAGAGCATTACGAAAATGTGCTGGTAGAATATTACCGGTATAACAGCAATAAGTGGCAACCGGGCGGCGGACATCCTTTTTTGGGGTCTCTGGAGCTTGGGAATGCGATAGTGTATTTCAAAAAGAATCAGATCGCCAGCCCGTATTTCATTCGACTGCCGATGTTTGACGTAGATCCTGTCGAAACAGGTCTGGACAGCGGTATGCTAATGTATAGGCTGGTTGCGAATGATTTTCCATCAATGCCAGAATGCAGCATTCGTGCCTTTATGACATGGGTTGAGAGCTTATCAAAGAAATACGGTGACACAGCAATGGCACAGACAAATGATACAAAACAGGAAGGGAGGGAGGAATCGGCGCTCTTGTGGGTTCCTCAAAAAGACACAATCATGCAGAAAAATATTCCGTTAAATCATGTAGAAACGCAGACTTATCCAATCGGCGAAGCCGATAAGGATGAACAGAAAAACATCATCTTGTCGCAGCATAACTGCGTGGGATTCGGTCAAATGGGAAATAATAACGTTTTGGTTATTGGTGGTATCGGAAAGTCACGCGAAATCATTCAGCCGAATTTGCTTCAGGCTTTTGGTTCTTACGTAATTCTGGATCGTGGTGGAGAGTATTTTAATCGCAACGCATCCTTTTTCCGTAAGAAGGGCTACCAGGTGCGCGTCCTGAACCTGTCTGATGCAGGACATTCCGATCAGTATAATCCGCTTCATTATGTAAGGGACGAAGAGGATGCGAGTCTGCTCGTCCAGTGTATTTTTAACTGCACCTCCGCAAATCGGGACCAAACAGCAGACTCATTCTGGGAAAAGACTGAAAGGGCAATCCTGGAAGCCTTGATCCTTTATATGGTCCAGTGCTGTCCGAAAGAAGAGCGGAATTTTGCTGCCGTGCTCAAATTACTGAATGACGCGAAAACGGGCGAGCAGGGTCTTGACGCACTGGATAAACTGTTTGGCGAAGCGAAAAATACAGCGAAAGAAGACAGCTTCACGGTGCGGTATCACGTCTTCAAACAGGCAGGCAAAAAAACTGCAATGTCCATACTGACCGCGGCAGCTGTGCGTCTGGCCGTTTTTGCCCGTAAAGATATTCAGACTCTGACAAAGGACGACCAGATGGAGATCGAAATGATGAGCGAGGAGGATACGGTCACTTTTCTCATTCCGTCCGCGAATGATGACGATGCCATGCTTATCAATATGATCTATACTCAGATGATGGACAGGTTGTATAAATACGCTGCTGAAACAAACTGCTTTCCGCTGCCGCGACAGGTAAGATTCGTCATGGATGATTTTGCGAGTTTTGGAGCGTTGCCGAGATTTCAGATAAAATTGGCCACCATGCGTAAGTACGGTTTGTCCGGCATGCTTTTCGTTCATTCACTGGCGCAGATAAAAACATTGTATCCGGAAGATTGGGAAACCATCATGGGAAGCTGTATGGCATTCGTATATCTCGGGGCAGACGAGGCAGAAGTACATCAGGAAGTCGTGAGGATGGTCGGCAAAATGACAATTGCAAGTAAAAATATCATTCAGTCCATTGCGGATGACATCGCTGGGTCGAATCCATGCCCCCTTAAAAACGCAAACCGCAAATTTCTGAGTGTGGATGAAGTGCGCCGGATGGAACCGGGCAAGGCAGTTTGCATGGTAATGGGACATCAGCCATTATACGATGACTGTTACGATATCAGTACGCATCCAAATTATACGCTTTGGGGAAGTATGGAAAATCCGACAAAGCCATAGAATCGTAAAGGACGGACAGATTTATTTCTGTCTGTCTTTTTTTGACCAAAAAATGTTATCCGCAAAAAAAGATGGAAATGGAAACATATGACATACTGAAGATGTAACGATTTTGGGAAAAGGGCTACATCGCACCGAATTATGAAGAATTGGAATCCTGGGCAAGCGAAAATGGTTTTGACGGTATATGGGTAAACGACTTTGGAACAGCACAAGAGCAAGTTGGAGAGGAACAGGAAGATGGCGAATGGCGGTAAAAAGGTTTGAAGATTATAAGTGATCCGAATTAGAATTTAGAGAGGTGATGATAAAATGGCTAAAAAACAAGATAAAAATTTTTTATTTAAAATATGTGAATTATTGGCTACTATTGGGATTCTTGGAAATACCCTTATCTTAATTATATTTCAAAATACATGGACTTATGAGAAACTTCCAATTTTGAAATTTGAACCAACTCCAAAAAGTAGTTATTTAACTATTATTCAGCACAATCCTATATTTGTAATAATATATATCCTATGTGGCTTAGTTTTATTGATGTGTGCAATATATAGACTTTCGAAAAGAATACAGGGAAAGGAAAAGAGTTAATGAAGGTTATAAGTGTAAGTACAATCGGAAATCTAATTTCAGCACACATGAAAAAACAATATTTGGCAAGAATCCAGGAAAATAGCGAACACACTTTTTATCAGCCGCTTTCTGAACACCTGCAGCATGTCTCAAGCCTGATCGAGGTCAATTACTCACGACTGAAGTCGCGAGCTTGATGATACTTGTCATCCAGTCTCCGATTCAGACCACGCGAGTTTACCGCTCCCTATCTGGTCCTAATGTCATCCCTTGCGGGATGCTCCCAGAAATGCCGGGGTCCTACCCCCGGTTTCGCCGGTACAGGTTCTATGGGCGGCTTCAGGGCACATTGACTTAGCACCCCAAACTGTCTTATTTTTGTTTTTTGTATCCGGGTATTTAATATCCGGATACTTTTTTGGAAAAATGCGGGTTATCCACTCCGCTGACGTACCAGATGCCAAGCTGGCGCAGGTTCTTTGCTGCCACTTCATCGTCGTTGTAAACGCGTCCGCAGTGCTTACACGTATAGCGGTGCTGGCTGCGGTTCCTGGCTGTCTTATCGATTGTCCCGCATCCGGGGCATTTCTGGCTGGTATACTGTGGATTGACTTTCAGGATGGCTCCCCTGCGCATAGCAGCCTTGTAGGCTGTTTTCATCTCCAGGCTGTAGAATGTCCAGGAACGCAGTTCATACCGTCCGGACGCATTCCTGTCCTCCAGGTTTTGGAATGAGACTCCGGACAGATCCCCAAATACGTGCAGGGCACCTGCCCTGCATCCGGAAACGAGTGTCTTGCTGATGCGATGATCCACATCAGACATCATCCTGTTCTCTCGTCCGGAAATCCGTTTTAAGACCCGTCTGGCTCCCTTTGTTCCTTTTGCCTGTAAGGAAGCACGCGTGCGTGCATACCGTTCCTTTATCCTGCGTATGTCCTGTCCGTCCTGAAATACGGTTTCTCCGTTGTCGCCGTAGGAAGTCACCAGATTGATTAAGCCACGGTCATGGCCGTAGATCTCCGTAATACGGCTCCTTCCGGTATTCGGAAACGCCTTGGTAACGGAGATATGCAGATACCAGTTATGGTCCGTATCATGGAAGACCAGTTTTGCCCCGCCATGTTTCCATGCCGGGTCAAACAGCCGGCTGTCAGGACGGCATTGGTACGTACATTTGATCCGCTTTCTGAGGGTATTGACGGAAACCATCTCCATGCCTGCGGTAAAACCCCAGTCACGTCCACGGACCAGATCTGCCTGTGGACGCCGGAATACGACGGGTTTCTGGAGCCAGTCAAGGCTCTTACGGAAAGTGTCATGCCTGCCATCCACGGCATACGTTACGGTTTCCTGTTTCATCAGCTCACCGACGGTCTTATACCTGGCAAGGACCGTTTTGAATACGGAGATTGCCATTTGGGATTTTAATCCGTAGGAAGTGCGGACATCTGCGTACAGTACTTTTTGCAGATCCATGGCGGATCCGACGCAGTCATGTTCAAAGTAGTAGCAGGAAACATACGTGCATGCTTCCGTATATCGCTCTGTCACAGCAGAAAAAGCCTGTTCCGCCGCCTTACGCTGTCCATCCGATGGGAAGGTCAGTTTGATCTGTTCCGTTAATGTCACATCCATGCCGCAGTCTCCTTTCTAAAAATCGTTACACTGTCAGTATGGCACATGTGTCAGAAAAACGTTTTTGCGGATAACACTTTTTGGCAAAAAACAGGCAAAAATGCAAAGAATATGCATTCTACCTGTATATGCTCAGTATTTGCGTCTTTTATCGCGGTGCATTTCCTCTCACGACTAAAGTCACGAGCTTCCATGCGCCGATTTTTGTGAGATGAATTGTGCCAGCTTTTTTCTTTTGTACCCCTATCCAACCGGATGGACCAATGTTTTTTGCTATTTTCGACCAAAAAGTGTTATCCGCAAAACAGTGTTTTGGAAAATTATGCCATACTGATACTGAATATAATTTTTGAAAGGAGTTTTCGAGATGAGAACGAGCACAAATCACACAAAACCAGAGGTAAATGCCAATGGAAATCTGAAAGGAATGGAAGAGAAAAAAACGGAGGGAATGGCAGTACCGGCCACGGATGTAGAAAAGACCGGACAGGAGGTAAAGAAACCTGTAAAAGCAGCCAAGAAGGAGGAAAAGATCTTTGTCGAATTTGGCGGACGCCAGATTTTGGTCAATGATGTGGCTGAGTCCGCGAAGGCGCATTATAAGGCGCTGTTCGAAAAGGAGAACGGAGTCTTAAAAACGCTGGAGTTGTACATTAAGCCGGAGGAGAATGTCGCTTATTACGTGGCAAATGGCACCGGCCGTGATGAATTTAAAGTTGGTCTGTAGGAGGGGATAAGAAAATGCGTAAACATGCAAGTTTGATTTTAGCAGCTATGGCATTATCCCTGGGTGCGGCACCGGCCGTATTTTGCGGGGAGCCGATGGCTGTTTATGCGGCGGCAAGACTGGATGCGCCGGATAATACCGGCTGGGACGACGACAACGAATGCATCGCCATCTGGGATGAAGTAGAAGGTGCGAAGCAGTATGAGGTGTATCTTTACAAAGAGTCTGAGGACTCTGATTCCAGAAGCAAGATAGCGGAAGTCAAGGTAAAAAAGAATAAATACAACTTCAAAAAGAAGATGACATCGGAAGGCGATTATTCATTCCGCGTCAGAGCTCTTGCTGGAAAGTCTTCCGGTGATTCCGCGTGGTCGGATTATTCAGAAAACACATGGATTTCCAGTTCCCGCGCAAGTTTTAATGACACCAAGGGGAATAAGGATGCTTCAGCGACCGGTCCTGGCGTGGCAAAAAAAGAAGAGGACGGAACGATGTCCGATGCAAATTCCAGCACCGGACTGCCTGTTTCCTCCTTTGTATATGGCTGGCAGAGCGATACAAAGGGCTGGTGGTGGAAGAATGACGACGGTATGAGTTATCCGGTCAACTGTTGGCGCTGGCTGGATGGCAACCGTGACGGAATAGCCGAATGCTATTACTTTGGCGGCGATGGATACATGCTTTCCGACGCGGTTACTCCGGACGGATATCAGGTCAACATGGACGGTGCCTGGGTGGAACCGGACGGCTCGGTTCACACCATGCAGTCCAAATAAGGCGAGCGTTTTCTAAGGAGCGCGCGAGAGCGCGTTCCTTTTTTTGCGGATTTTTGCCAAAAAGTGTTATCCGCAAAAGAATATCCCCGATATCCGTGCCATACTGAGAATGAGACAGGACCGGAAGCCGGCCGGCACCCATTAGAAAAGTGGTGACCGGATTCCCGTACCATGTACCCACAAAAAGAGTGCCAATCGCGAAAAGGAGAATGATGATGGTTAAGAAAGAGATTGCGGAAATCAAGAAAACACTGCGCCCGGAAAGCAATTCCTTTACCATGCTTTGCGGCTGTTACGTTCACGGGGAAGACCGGGAGCGCACAACATTTAAAACGGCCTTTCAGTCTTTGCAGGAAGAGGATTTTTTCAAATACCTGGATGTGTTTAAAAAGACATTGTCCGGTTCCATTGGAAAGACCTTATTTAATGTCCCCTTATCCAGGGAGCAGCAGGAATTACAGGAATTATTGTATGAACTTGTAACAGGCGGCTGTAAGGATGATGATAAACTGAATGAATTTTATGAGCGGGTTACCGGCGCTATCGAAACACAGGAAAACTTTGTGATCTTCCTGGCCCACAACCGTTACGACGTACCCGGGAAAACCAGCGACGATCTTGAGATGGACGATGCCTCCGAAGAAGTTTTTTCGTACATTCTTTGTGCGGTCTGCCCGGTCAGCCTTACAGAACCGGGTCTTGGATACTCAGAGGAATGCGGCACCTTTGAAAGCATGGTGCGTAACTGGACTGCACATAAACCGGATTACGGCTTTTTATTCCCGGCTTTCAATGACCGTTCAGCAGATATCCATGAGATGCTGTTTTATAACCGCAGTGTCAAGAGCCTTGGCGACCAGGCGGTCCTGAACTTCACCGGAAACGGGCTTCCAATGGCGGCAGAAGAGCAGAAAGACGCAGTCTGCAGAATTACCGAAAACCTGTTCCAGGGGGAGCTCGATTACAACACGGCAATGGCCGTGAAAGAACAGATCGACCAGACGATCGAGGAGCGTGCGGACATGGAACGTGCGGAAGAAACGGAGTTAGATAAGGAAAAATTAAAGGATCTTTTGGAACGCGCAACCGGACAGCCGATTTCCGATGCGGAATTCAACCATGCTGTGCAGGGCGTCCTGGATGAAGGGGAGAAGTTATGTTACGAGAATCTCTCTGACACAAGGACGCTGGAATTAAAGACTCCGACTGTGACCGTCAAAGTGAAAACGAATGAGACCGGAACTCCGGAAGTCAGAAAGATCGATGGCCGCAACTGCATCGTGATCCCGGTGGAAGGGGAACTGACCGTCAATGGCATGAAGGTCGAGACCACGAAAATCGAATAATCGCAGAAAATGCCCGGGATAACGGAAATCCCGGGCGTTTTTCTGTCCGCATCATGGTGGACGGCCTGTGTCCAAGGGCGGAGTTTATGAAGAATGACACCTGGGATAGGCATGAGCCGGCTCCATACTGAAAGAAATGACCAAAGGAGGGAATCATTGTGTCGGAAACTGTTAATCATACCGTAGACATTACAGACCAGTGCGTCCGGCAGTTGATCTTTTATCTGCATGCGACCAGCCTTTTGGACGGAATCCGCCCGGATGACCTTGCAAAGACGCATGAAACGTTAAAACTTCTGGCAAAGGAAGCCGGGATCGATTTGAAAGACCCGGATAACGGAAAGGTCCGGGAACACGTTAAGGATGCCACCAAGCTCATCATGGAGCGGACCGGTCTGATCGAAAAACAGGAGGACGGGACATACCGGATTCCGAATGAGCAGCTTTATAAGGATACCATTTATACCATCGGTCTCCGTCTTGACCGGGAACGCGCCCTGCACGCCATGTTGGATGTCAGCACGAAGATCCAGGAAAAGGCGTTAAAAGCAGCCCTCGGCATTGTTAGAAGCGATCGGGATATTGCAAAGTCTGTATCGGAGACCCTGCGGGAGCATGACGGCATCATGCGCCTTGCGGAAGCGGTCGTACAAAACGCGAAAGAAAGCCGCCTGAGCCGGGCCGCCGATTTTCTGGCGGATGAAAATGTCCGGGGTTTTGCGGAGGAGATCTGCCGGTATACAAAGGAGGCGGCGAGCCAGGCATCCGCAGTCCATTCTACGGCAAAAAAAGTTCTGGAAACAGCGAAGAAGGTATCTGATGAAACTTACCTTGCGACCACGCAGGTCCGGGCACACCCGGAGCTTTATGGGAACACGGTGGAAGAAACCGCCAAAGAAGTGGACTCTGTCTGGAACCGGAATGAATCTGCCATGGCACGTCTGATAGACGGGGCTAGAAGCTTAGCCAGACTGGACCACGACATTCCGCTCTTGTCCGGATTTCTGGATGTCCATAAAGAACTTTTCCCGGAAATGCCGAAACTTCGCTATGAGGATATCAGTAATGAAGCGAAAGAGAAGATTGGTGACCGGCGCAACTGTTGGCAGATCAGCCTGGTGAATGGGGCGACCAGCGTGTTTGGCAGTATTGTTACCGTAACACGCGGGAAGCTGGTAAAAGCCCTGGAAAAACACCGTCCGGCAACTTCCCGCCGGGAGAAAGAAGTCCGGTTTTTAAGGCGTTTTTATCAGAACGCGGTTGTAAACCTTCTCACCAAGGGAGATGCGTGGTTAAGGACTCGGTATGAGGCTTCTTTAAGCGGGGTCTACAAGATGGACGACATCTGTATGCAGGTTTATGATCTCCGGCTAAAGAACCTGGAGCGAGAACGTGACCCGAAAGAAAACGGACTGGACTTTGCAAAGGCATTTTCGGAATCGAACCTGTGGCGCTGCGGTATCAGTGAAAATATCCCGGGATGGTTTCGTTACATGCAGACCGGACCGGAAGACCGGGCGTGGACACTGGCCTCGTTAAAGGCCGGGATCCGCGTTTCCGAGGAAGGTGTAAAATGGGATAGCACCCTGGCGAAGGCCGGGGCGGAAAAGATCTATCGCACCTACATGCACGGAGATCCGGGTCATCCGCGTTGGAAAAAGGATATAGCACGTCTGGAAGAATCCCTGATCCATGAACATGAAGCGGCGAAGGAACAGATGGAGCATCTAAGAGCGGCTCATGGGAGAACGAAACTTAGCGAGTACACGTCTCTTAATCCGGATCTCGCAAATGAGCGGGAACGTGACGAAAAGGAAAAATATTTTAAAACGGATGAAGCCGGGTATCTGGCGGCGGATATGAATGAGGTTCAAAAAAACCATAAATACCTCTGCATTCGGAATGGACAGGGCGTTTCCCTGATGGAATTTCCGGATCCGGAGGAGAAAGAAATGGACAGCCGGAAAAGGCAGCAGATCGAAACGACTGCGTCGGTCGGTATCCTTGGGAAAGGCGGCTACTGCTCTGCCATCCGGACTGCCTACGACACCGACCACACCAGGAATGCTGAAAAATCAAAGCGGGCCACCCTGCGGTCCACAAAACAGGCTGCTACCGGGATGCTTGTCGATGAAGTGCTGGAGGCGTACGCGCGTACGGGTGAAAGAAACGCGTTCCGCGCGGAAAACCGGGAGATCTGCCAGAAGATGATCAGTCTTGGATATACGGCATCGGTCTGCCTGGACGGCATCCGGTTTACAGATCCGGACGGGATACGCGGTCATCATTTTGAAATCCGGCTCGGACGCGACAATTTTCCGATGGAAGCCGCCGTGTACGCAGGCCGTTTAAAAGACGGGATACTGGACGCAGTTGTGGAACGTCACGATCTGCGGGAGAGCATCGAAGCCGCAAAGGAACTCGAAAAGCTTTCCCTGAAAGACCCAATTTACCAGTTTGCGAAGCGGACCGGCGCCATTCAGAGTTCTCGCTCGGATGCCCTCCTGGCCGCAGTGCATAACGTAAAGGAGATTGGCACGGATGAGGTGCTGGATCTTCAATCGAGGGAGCGGAAAACAGAATATGCGGACCGTCTGCTTGGACAGTTTGATCCGGAAGCCATTCGGATGGAACAGAAAACATGCATGGAGGCGGTCCGGGACTTAAAAGAGCTGGTCAGGCGGGATCCGGAGCTTGCCTGGTGTAAGACTGCCCTGCCGGACTGTGAGCGGACGGAAGATGGAATCACCGGACATGCGGCAGATGGCACGGTAGTCAGGATGTCGTCGGATGGTCAGGTTATAGCAGAGTGGAATACCGCAGCGTCCGTGAAAGCGATGGGACAGGTGTTGGAGGCACTGCAACGGATGCAAGGGACGTCCGGCCCCGGGCATGCTTTTTCAGAGCTGGATAAAAGCCCTGAGAGGGAAGAAATCGATGCTTCCGGATATGAGCGGTAGACTACACCCGGCAGTTGATCGGTTGAAAATCCATCCGCCGCATTCTCGTGACTTCAGTCGTGAGTTAGGCGGATGGGCGCTTTGCGTCTTGAGGAGAAGCAAATGTTCAGTGAAGGACGAAACAAAAAAGATATGCGCAACAAAGTCCTTGCGGACCGCGTCCGGTATTTTAAGGAAGATGAGAGAGGAGTGGCGATTATGTGTCGTGAAATGGAAATTATGAGAAATCAGGCACATGAGGAAGGTGTTGAAATAGGCATCAAAAAAGGTAGAATGCTGCAGTTGATTAAGCAGGTTTGCGCCAAGATGCAGAAGTTTTCTTCAGCAGAGGAAATTGCAAATGATCTTGTCGAACAGGACGTGCCTTTGATTCAGAAAATTATGGATGCAGCTTCGAACGTTGCTCCGGATTACAACGTTGATGCTATTTATAAGGCATTAAACTTGTAGAACTGTCGAAACTCTCCTTGTGAAGAAACATTACAGCAAAAGATATTTCCCCAAGAGCTTCCCTGAGAGGAGGCTCTTTTTTGATGCCAGCACCAACTTTTGCGGCACATACCCTGCTGGCTGTCAAAAATTTTACAGCCAAAAAGGGGGGCGATATTGGAAAAATTCATTTTGGAAAATTTGAGGTAAGATTTGACGTCCTATTTTGGATTTTGGAAAAAATTTAGGAAATGTACTGCATATTGCGAAGCTAAACGGCCGTCTTTGCGGAGCAAAACGGCCGCATTCCGTTTCTGAACAGCCGAATTTCTACCAGTCTCTGCAATCCAATCCTTATAATGATAGTAGCCATCCCAGTGGTGGTGAATAGATCATTTTAAGGAGGATAATGTATGCAGTTGGATTACAAGGACATCATTATCAAACACTACGCGCTATCAATGTCCGGTAGCGAAATAGCTCGTCAGGCTGGTTTCAGCAAGTCTGGTGTTAATGACTTCTTGAGAGCATTCAAGAAGTGCGAAGATCTGAGCTATCCATTACCAGCAGGCATCACTAACTATGGTATTGCCCTGAAGGTGTATGGAGCTGTACCTGGATCAGGAGGACGAAATGAGAACATCGAGTTACCTGATTATGAAGATGCTGCCAAGCTTATGGCTACCCGTAAAAACATGACACTCATGTTTCTTTGGAACCGCTATAAGAAAAAGTGCGAAGAAGAAGGCGCTCGTTTCTATCAGTACAGTCAGTATTGTGAGCTCTACAACAAGTGGTGCGAAGAGAATTATGAGACCGCCCACTTTGATGCCATTATCGCACAAAAAATGGAAGTTGACTTTGCTGGTCAGACCTTCTCAATGACAGATCCTCTTACCGGCGAGATCATGGCCATCGTTGTATTTGTAGCCATCCTTCCTTATTCACAGTATATCTATGCAGAAGGAATGCTCTCAACGAAGGAACCACAGTGGATCGAGGTCAACAATCACGCACTGGATTACTTTGGTGGAGTTCCTGCTTTAGTAGTCTGTGACAACTGTAAACAGGCTGTTATCGTTAATCAGGACTGGATCGAGCCGGAACTGAACAAGGATTATGCTGACTGGGCTGACCACTATGGCACTGTTATTCTTCCCGCGAAGGTCCGTAAGCCGAAATTCAAGAGTTCTGTAGAAAACGCAGTAGGCATTCTCGAGAAGGGCTTCTTCCACAAACTTGAAGAACGTCAGTATTTCTCACTGGAACAGTTTAATAAGGATCTCTGGAAGGAACTGGAGGCTCTGAATAAAGAGCCATTCAAGAAGAAGGAACACAATAGATACTACTATTGGGAAGAAGAGAAACTTGAATTGATGCCGCTCCCCTCCATGCATTATGAGTACATGGAGAGAAAGACGGCAAAGGTATCAAGCGACTTCCACGTACGCTTTGACAATGCTTATTATAGCGTAGATAAAGCATTTCTGCACAAGAAAGTATCTATTAAGGCTTCTTCAACCGTAGTTCGTATTTATTCCCTTGCCGGAGAGTTTCTTTGTGAATGGCCCAGAGCTACTCGTAAGGGGCAGTGGTCAACCAATCCTGAACACCTGCCAGATCACTATAAAGGATTTACTCAGTGGAATGGTCCTTACTTTATTCAGAAAGCGCAACTCATTGGCAAGAATACAGAGACTGTTATCCGGACGATCCTCAAATCCAGACCATACGAAGTACAGACCTATCGTATGTGTCTGGGTATTCTGAACTTTACAAAGAAGTACAGCAATAAGACTCTGGAAGAGTGCTGTAAGCAGGCGGTTGCTCTGAATAAGCAGAAATATACCTTTATCAAGAATACGATAGCTGTTGTAGCAGATGATCTCGGAGAAGCAGGCTATCATCATCCCACATCGGCAAAGAAAGAACCGGTACGCGGAGGGTATGTAATGCCACCGGAAGCTTCCAGTATCGACACTCTTTTATCACGCAGCAAGGCTCTTGCTGATCAGATACGAGAGGGGGCCGATGAATAATGCTTACAGGAACTGTACTGATAAATGAACTCGTTGATGAACTGAACGAACTTAAGCTTTCAACTATGGCAGCTACATTGGATGATCTGTATCACAAACCCGGATTTCTGGAAATGGATCGGCTTACGCTTATTGCAGAACTGATCGGACCACAGTTTCAGGAAAAGGTCAGCACGACATTAAAGAATCGCTTAACAGCGGCACATCTGAAGGGCTCACCTGAAGAATTGTCAGACTGTGTGGACTCTGACAAGCGGGAGTATCTGCCTGCCGGTATAACAGAGGTTCTTTCCTCTTTTGACTTTATTGAAAGAGGCTACAATCTCTGTATTCTCGGAGAATCAGATGCCGGAAAGTCTTACCTTGCAAAAGCTATCGGCATAAAGGCCTGCAACCGATATAACGTCGGTTACTTTCACAGCGAGGAACTTTTGGAAAGCATGGTAGCTCTTAAAGAGCAGGATTACGATAAATATGCTCGCAAGATGAAGAAGTATCTCAAATGGGAACTGATCATCCTGGATGACTTCCTGCTTCACACAATCACTGACGAAAGAGAGATTAAAATCCTCTTTGAGCTTCTGGAGAAGCGGAACGAGCAGAGGAAAAGCACCATCGTATGCTCACAGCGTGATCCGGATAACTGGAAAGCGATGATCCTCAACGATGAGGTATCTGCCAATTCCATCATGAAGAGAGCTACAAAGCACTACACGGTTAAGATCAACACACGATAAGCGGTGGTCTTCTAACTAAAAAATAGGCGGCCGTTGACTTCGGAAAGCGGCCGTTCTAAAACAGAATGGCGACCGCTGAGCTCCGTAAAATGCATCTATTGCATATCTCCGGGAGGACTTCAGACCTTGTACCACAAAATCTACTTCTCCACCCTTAAAAGTCGCAAATGCTGGCATTTCAAAGGCAATTTCTTCTGGAAAATCCTGCCGCTTCTTCAAATTAATATATACAAAGTTTTCACTCAGCATGCCTGCAATTTCTGTTTGTGCAGCCCCAACTCGCGCCATATAATAACTTGCTAATCCCAGATCCATAAAATAACATCTGCATCCTGGTTTAAAATTTAGAATGTCCATTTCTATAATTTTCCCACAAAATCCAATTACGCCGCAAAAACGTAACCAACTAATTGCCCGGTTGCAGACTGCCTTGCTAATATTGCTGGAATAGTCTCTTGTTACCAATTTTTGAAGTTCTTCACTGATACTATCTTCTTCAAGTCCCTTTTTTTCTCTGCCAAGTATCCTGCAAATTGAAAGAAAAATATCCGTAAATACCTGGGTGTCAAGAACATCTGTAAAATAACGAATTGATTCATTCATAAAGGTATCAATGATTCTAATCAATTCACTCCGTGCGCGCTCCATACTTTTCGAACTTAAGTATTCACGAACAACAGAAGGATAACCTCCAATTTGACAATATATATCATACCATGATTTTAATTCTGCCCCAGTCACTGGATCCAGTTTTTTTCCAAGCAGCTTATATTTTTCAAATAGATCCGTATCTGCTGCTTCCAGAAATTCTTCATATGATAAGGTATAGATTTGAATACTTGTAACATCCCCACTTGAATACCGAAATTCCGGTTCATAGATCCTTCCAAGATAGCTGCCTGTAACAATAAAGCGGCACCGAAACTGTCGTGTGAATTCACGAATTCGGTTATAAATTTCTGCTGACTCTTGAATTTCATCTATGATAATAACGGTGTCCTCTGTGTCTGAAAAATTTTCATCAAACAGACGAAATGCATCATGCAGCGGAGCTTGAGGGCGCGGTCCTTCTCCCGGCCGCCAATTGCATGCTTTTTGGTAGCAGGAAATGAACTGTTCTCCGCTCAATTCAAATAAGTTTATATACACTTTATGACTAAAATTTTCATCTGCAAATTTGTTAATGATATACGTCTTTCCTACCTGCCTCGCACCATTAACCTCTAGTGTCGTATGACAATTGTCATTTTTCCATTTGAGTAATGTCTGGTAAACATGCCTTTTTATATCCATACGTTCACTTCCTATTTTGATTTTATTGGTTTTCCCTTCTTCAGCTGCTTTCATATTTAACAGGTTATATTTTTTTGTACTCAACAGGAGTATAATTTCCTATTACCACTGCTGCATTGAGTGCTGCCAATTTTACAAGAGCGGATACTGACAATTTTTTATCTTCCCAAAACAATTCCATAGGAATATAAAATTCCGGGAAAAATTCTCTTGAATTTGAATGCCAATAGCCATATTTTCTCGCAAACACAGGAGCTACCTCATATTCCAAGTTAAATGCATTTCTATGAGTCTCATCTCCGCCTGATCTTCCCCGCGTCAAAGAAAGCACAAATGCACAAATCCAAACAGCAGCAAACTCTTCTTCCTTTTCACAAGAACATAACAAGGCAGCCGTTCTAATTGTTCCTTTGCTCCACCCTGCTTCAATTTCCATTCGTCCTGAAGTTAGGGCCGCTACATCAGATTCAATAGATTCCTTCTCTCTTTCTTTTTCAATCCAGTTGAAGCTGTAACACGGTCCAAATCGCGGTTTAGAAATTTCTGTTTTAAACAGTACTTTTGAGCTGATAAAACAGGAAATTTACACATTTCCCATTTCCAGACTTTATAAATGTCTTCCCATTTCATTGTATCATTTTTATTCATACTATCTCCCTAAATCTTACACTATCTCTTATTCATTATCCATATAAAATTGCTGTTCATTCCAATGCGTGAAAAAATACGGATGATCTTCCTCTAAATTACTATTGGAATATAAAAAAGTAATAATATCTTCATCATCAAACATGTCAAAAACCCAGTCCTCTGAATAGCCCAAATTTTTACTATCTGTTGCTACCCGTTCATCGCTGACTTCCATAAACGCCATTGCTTCCTCATTACATAAATAAATAATGAGTTCTTCCATAACTGTATGTGCTTTAACCATTCTCCCAGTACTTAAACTTCTGCGCAAATGAACAAGTGTACATTTCATTTGATAAAGAAAATCATACGTATATCTCATCAGAAACTGTGCAGGAAGATCCATCTTAATAAACGATGTGTTTAATTGACCAATATGAGAACCCACAGGCATAGATGCAAGATCTGATAGATCCTGTTCAATATAATCAAGCAGGACATCACTGCCTACGGCAAAAGACACAGCTGCTTTAACTCCATAGTTATCTGCTAAAAACTGTGACCATGCTTCATGTCCCTTGTATTCTTCAATCAAATTTTTCCCCGGCTCACTGCCTGCATTGTCAGGAAAACTGCGCCAGTTTAGAGCCTTACAAATTCCTTTACATTTATCTTTTCGAATAGAGCCTCCTGATTCATAGCGGCACCAGGTTTTTACACCTACGCCCGCTCGCGAAGCCGCTTCTTCAATTGTGAGTCTAAGTTCATTGCGCCTGACTTTTATTTTTTTTCCAAGATCCTCATTGCTTAATATTGTTTTAGGAGCCATATTCACTTTCCTCCTTGGCATTTATTGACATGTTATTATATAGTCATTATGTCATTATATATTATGATTGTCAAGTTAAAATTCTCCTTAACTATAAAAGACCTCCATTCCCAATTGACATTTCCCTACTCATCTGCTATGCTGAATACCGTTAGTTAGCTACAGCTAATTGAAAGGAGTTTTACTTTGACATATTTATGGATCAATCCGGTATCGGAGAGGATGATCTCGGGGGCGGCGCTTGAGGGGCTGCTTCGGAGGCATCAGCTGACACGGGTCACCTGCCAGGGGGACTGGGGCGAGATCGTGCTTCGGAAGTACCGGGAGCTTTTGGAACATGCAGATGGAACTTTTGCAGATGCAAGATGTCCGGATGCGGTATCTCTGGTGCGTTCCCTGCAGCCTGAGATCCAGATCGCGGATATTGAGCCGATTCTGATCCACTGTGCGAGAGAACTGGCAGAACGTCCGGATCTCGCGGACGGTGAAAAGATCATCACAACGCCATGCCGGATCTTAGCCGACATAGGAAATAAGTTGGAATTAAAAGACACACATTTCGTACCATGGAACCGCTTTCTCGCATCAATCGGCGAACCGATGGAACCTGCGCCGGACGCAAGCCCGATCCCGCCTGGATTCTTTAAGGACCTGCCGTTTCCAGTGGTCAGTAAGTCCGGCCGCCCGGCGATCGAATCCTATGTAACCGGAAATGAATGGAAGGATGCAAGACTGATCGAGCTTTTATACTGCATTCAGGGCTGTCACAGAGGAGATGGAGTGCGATGAATCAGAAATTTAAAAAATATTTCCCACCGCTCATCGGTATCCTGGCGATCTTCGCCGTCTGGTATATCGTCTGCCGCGCGGGCATCTTAAGTTCCTATGTGCTCCCGTCCCCGGGGCGGGTCTTCCAGAGCTTCTGCAAAATGCTGCAAAGCGGTGAACTCTTCCGTGACTTAAGGATCAGCTTCCTGCGCGTCGGAAAAGGCTTTGTGATCGCCTTTATCCTGGCATTTGCCTTCGGCATGCTGCGGGCGATGATTCCTGCCTCCGCAGGCTACTATGAGTACCTGGTGCAGTTCTTCAAGAACGTACCGCCGCTCAGCATGATCCCGCTACTTATTTTATGGTGCGGAATCGGCGAAACTACAAAGACGGTCATCATCGTTCTGGCCTCCTTTTTCCCGATGTATTTAAACATCGTCAAGGGATTTACGGGCTGTGACCGGAAGCTTCTGGAGGTTGGAACCATGTTTGGCTACACAGAACGCCAGAAATTTTTCCGCATCATGCTGCCCTACGCCATGGCGGACATTCTCGTAGGAATGCGCATCGGTCTGGGCTACAGCTGGCGCGCTATCATCGGTGCGGAGATGGTCGCAGCGTCCACCGGTCTGGGGCACATGATCCTGTTTGCCCAGCAGATGTCCCGAACCGACAAGGTCATCGTCGGCATCTTCGCCATCGGCATCGCAGGTTATCTGACAGACCGGATCTTCGGTCTTCTCATCAGCATCTTTCTGAAAGGAGCCGGTGAAAATGGCTGGAATTAGATTAAAAGACATTCATAAAACATATCAGGTTGACGGCCGGACGTTTCCTGTCTTAAACGGCGTCGATCTCGAGATCCCGGAAGGAAAGATCACCGTGATCTTAGGTCAGAGCGGCTGCGGAAAAACGACTCTGCTGCGGCTCACCGGCGGTCTGGAATCCGCCGACAGCGGTGAGGTTCTCTGGGACGGCGCCCACAAGACCGCCTTTGTGTTCCAGGAACCGCGGCTCATGCCATGGCTCAATGTCTGGAACAATATTATTTTCGGTTTGAAGAAAAATCAGGTCGATCAGGAGAAGATCCAGGACATCGTCTCCACGGTGAACCTGTCCGGCTTTGAAAAGGCATACCCATCACAGCTTTCCGGCGGCATGCAACAGCGCGCGGCTATCGCGCGGGCACTGGCATATGAACCGACCTTCATCCTGATGGATGAACCATTTGCGGCTCTCGACTATTTCACGAGGGAACAGATGCAGAGGGAACTTCTCCGCGTTCAGCAGAAGGAACATTCCAGCATCATGTTCGTGACCCACAGCATCGACGAAGCACTGATCCTCGGTGACCAGATCGTGATGATCGAAAAAGGGCTTGTGAAGCATGTTTATCCGGTGAAGGCGCCGTCCAGGGAAAGAAATCTTCTGGATGAGGAGTTTATTGCGCTCAAGAGAGATATCATTGAGAATCTGAATTTTATAAATTAATATATTTTATATGTAATTCAATACATTCTAATTTTTATGATATTATTCTTACGCTATTTCCAGCAGATATAACATTCAAAGCATAAACATAATGTTATGGGCTGTCCCACAAAAAATTTAAATAGGTAATTTCCTTGTTTAAAGGATTCCTATCATTTCATTAAGTTTGGATATCTGCCTATTAACTTAGGCGTATCATACACTTATTTTTTCAACTTACATGAGGAGGACAAAACAAAATGAAAAAACTGATTGCATTAGGACTCGCGGCATGCATGACATTTTCCCTTGCAGGCTGCTCCGGATCTGCGGGCAAAGAGACTGAGGCTGCTTCTGCTGCCGGGACAACCGCTGAGACTTCCGCTGAGGCTGAAACTTCTGCCGAGGCTACAGCTGACGCTGAGACATCCATCGACAAACTCACCGTTACCTATGTAACGTCTCCGTTAAATGTACCAACTATCATCGAGAAGGACCAGGGAATCTTCGCGAAGGAACTCGGCGTTCCGGTTGAGTACGCAGAGCTTACTTCCGGCGCTGACCAGACACAGGCTCTCGCTTCCGGTGATGTTCAGGTTCTCTACGCAGTAGGCGCAACCTCCGTGATCCTGTCCGCAGCAAACGGCGCAGATATCAAGGTTTTAAACATGTACAGCCGTTCCCCGAAGGCATTCTGCATGTACTCCAAGGATGCGTCCCTCACAACTCCGGAGAGTTTAAAAGGAAAGACCATCGCAGGCCCGACCGGCACAAACCTTCATGAGCTCCTTGTCTCCTATCTTGCGCAGGCTGACATGACTCTTGACGATGTAAATTATGTAAACATGAGCATTCCGGACGCAAAAGCAGGTCTTGATGGCGGCAGCGTTGACGTTGCCCTGCTCGCAGGCGCTACTGCTTACAACGCAAAACAGCAGGGCTACCACCTCGTTGCAGACGGTGACGGTCTGATCAGCGCACTGATCGCAGTTGCAACAACCCAGAAGTTCTACGACGAGCATCCGGATGTCATTGAAAAGTTAAATGTTGCACAGGAAGAGATTGCATCCTACATGGCTGATAATCAGGATGCAGCCATGGAGACTGTTGCCGCAGCACTTGATCTTGATGTTGACGCAGTTAAGGAAATGTACGGTTTCTATGACTTCTCCACGGAGATCACTGATGCTGACAAAGAAGGTTTCCAGAAAACTGCTGATTTCATGTATGAGTCCGGTATGATCGAGAATGAGCTTGATGTGAACACACTGTTCATTCAGTAATTTCGATACTCGGAAATTTTTTACACTAACACTTTTCGGTAAAGAAAAAGAGATCCAACGCATTCTGGATCTCTTTTTTATTTCAAATTGCATTTTGAGTTATTACATAATCATCTCTATTATTTATTGAGACTGCAAGCAACTCTGTCAGCATATATCCAAGATCAATAAACTCTCTTTCTTACAGAAATACTTTCTATTACTGCAATTTTACGGTATACTAATCCATATGCGCATTCCGTCATGCCCATCGTATATCCCCAATTTTCCGGACTGCGGCACAGAATTTACGGATGCTGCACTGCAAGAGCCTGTCAACGAAGCCCATTCTCAATGGTTTTTCACTTGTAATTTTATCTTTAGAAAGGACACGTACATGACACATTCCCCCCTCACAAGACTCCAGAAGTTCCGTCTTCTGTCCCTGATCCCCCTCTATTTCATGATCGTCGGACTGTTTTTACAGCCTATCAAGGAAATTCTTCCGGGACTCTGGACACTGATCAGGGAGCCGGACTTTCTGATCACAGACTATTTTCTGGTCGGCGGCATCGGAACTTCCTTTATCAATGCCGGACTGCTGACACTTTTATGTATCTGGACCATCTATTTCCTCGATATGGAGATGGACGGACATACGATCACGTCCAGCTGCCTGATGTTTGGCTTCTCCCTGTTCGGAAAGAACCTCTTAAACATCTGGGCGATCCTGCTCGGCGTGTATATCTATGCCCACTACCACAAAATGCACCTGTCACGCTATGTTTATATCGGTTTTTACGGCACCAGCCTGTCCCCGATCATCACGCAGATCATGTACATCTCGAATCTGCCCTACCTCCTGCGGCTTCTCATCAGCCTCTCCGTGGGACTCATGATCGGTTTCGTGCTGCCGCCGTTATCCACCCATGTTCATTATTCCCACAAAGGTTACTCCCTCTATAACGTAGGTTTTTCCGCCGGGATCATCGCCACCGTCGTTGTATCCGTGTTAAAATCCTTCGGCATCACCACTGAGTCCCGCCTGATCTGGTCCGAGGGCAATAACCAGCTGCTGTTTGCGATCCTCTGCGGGCTGTTTGCCGCCATGATCATTGCGGCATTCCTCTTCGGCGGAAAGGAAGTTGGTGAATCCTACAGGAAAATCTTATCCTGTTCCGGAATCGGCGGGACCGATTATCTCCGGGATAACGGGGGAGCGGCAACGATCCTCAATATGGCCATCAACGGCCTCTTTGCCACGATCTTTGTTCTCGGAGTCGGGGGTGAACTGAACGGACCGACAATCGGCGGAATCTTTACGATCGTTGGCTTTTCCGCCACCGGAAAACATATCCGCAACATCGCTCCGATCATGTTCGGTGTACTTTTCGCAAGCTTTACAAAGCATTGGACCATCAATTCTCCGTCACCGATCCTTGCACTTTTATTTTCGACGACACTGGCGCCGATTGCCGGGGAATTCGGAGTCTTCATGGGACTTCTCGCAGGTTTTCTTCACTCCTCTGTCGCCCTGAATGTCGGAATTGTATATGGTGGCATGAATTTATATAATAATGGATTTGCAGGTGGAATTGTAGCAATTTTCATGGTTCCGGTGATCCACTCGATCCGTGACCGGAGAGCGAGAGCGAAAGGGGAGATTTCGCTGTAATGCATGCGATATCTGAAAAAGGAAATATGAATCATAAAAAGGATTATCCCGCTGCCGTAAAGCTGCTTTCCTGGCTCCCGGCGCTTTGTGTCGCCGTCACCATTTTCTGGTTCTCCGCGAAACCCGCGGCGGAGTCCACGGAGATGAGCAACACCGTAAGCCGACTGATTCTCATACTCGGCACAAAACTTGGCTTTTTCCACGGAAATCCGGCGCAGTACGCCGACCTCATCGAACTCATGAGTTTCCCCGTCCGGAAAACCGCCCACATAACGGAATATCTTGTATTTTACTGCACCGTCCGTTTCGGACTCCATTTTACATACCAGCCATTAAATATGAAACGCCGTCTTCTCACCGCTCTCGCCATCGTCTTCCTCTACGCCTGCACCGACGAATTCCACCAGCTCTTCGTCCCGGGCCGCGCAGGGCGGTTTACAGACGTGCTGATCGACTGTTTTGGGTGCGCAGTCGTAACGCTTATTTGTACAATAAAAAAGTCTTCTTCCCAGCGATGACCATTTTGCTGACGTCAGCAAAATGGTCATCTGTTTTAATTTCATTATTTTCTCATCGCATAAAAGCGGGAGTCCCACATTTCAGAGACTCCCGCACCCAACATTCTTATTTCATTTTCATTCGCTTCTCTACATCTGCAAGCAACGGCATCGATGGAATTCCACCGAAATTTTCTACACATAGTGATGCCGCTGCATTTGCAAATCCGGCATATTCTGCCGCCATATCTAATGTAATTTTTTCGATAGATTCATTTGACTGGCTGAGTTTATAAAGAAATGTTCCCCAAAATGCATCTCCGGCTCCGGTCGTATCTACCACATTGCTTTCAAATCCGGGAACTCTCTTTCCGCCTTCTGCATTTGCTATATATGCGCCGTCTTTTCCAAGGGTAACTGCTACAAGTTTTACTCCCTTCTCCATCAGCACTTTTGCAGCCTGCTCCGGTTTCTTCTCATCTGTTAGAAGTTCTGTTTCCTCATCCGAAATTTTCATTACATCCACAAATGGAATCAAACTTTTCATCTCGCGCTTTGCTGTTTCCACATTCTCCCACAACGTTGCTCTGTAGTTCGGATCATAAGAGATGACTGCGCCTGCTGACTTGGCTGCCTTTATTGCTGCAAACGTAGTGCTGCGTGCCGGTTCCGACGTCAAAGACAGAGAACCAACATGGAATATCTTCGTGTTCCCAAGAATTTTCATATCCAGTTCTTTCTCTGTGATCTGCGTATCTGCCCCTGGCTTTCTCGCAAATGAGAAGGTACGTTCTCCTTCCGGTGACAGATCCACGAACGCGAGCGTTGTAAAATATCTTTCGTCCAGAATAAAGCCTCTCGTATCGATCTGTTCCTTCTCTAAAATCTCCTTTAAAAACCGTCCATGCATATCCATTCCGGCTTTTCCCAGAAATGCGGTTTTTGCCCCAAAACGAGCCGCTGATGTCAACGCATTCGCCGGCGCTCCACCTGGATTCTGTGCAAATAGTTTTTGTCCGTTTCTGCTGATTCCCTGATACGTAAAATCAATCAGGATTTCACCCAGTGCTGTTATATCGTACATGCCTTCTCCTCCATAAATTTTACTCTCTCCAGAGCTGTCCCGGACAAGTAGTCATTTCCTCCGAGAATAAGCCTCTCAATTACCGGATGTCTCTGGACAGAAAGTTCCGGTAAATCATGAAATTTATAAATCTCAATTACCGTCTCACCGGCAGCAACCATACAGCAGAGAATCGTATGTCCGTCCACATGATTTACAACCGGATCAAAGCACGCGGTGAATCCCAGATTCTCATAAAATTGAATTGCAGCAGACAGGTCTGAAACCTGTAGTCCCACATGTTCAAGACCACAGATCGGCGTCCTGTTCGGCGGAATCTTTTTGTGCAGCTTCTGGCTGACCTCTATCGTAAATCCATATCCCGATATAATGTTGAAATAATTCATTCCTGTTCCATATACTTTTCCACTATACCGCGGTCCTCCGTTTTCTCCGAGCTGCAGATTTAATCCCCGGCTTTCGCAATATGCAATCGCCGCCTCGATATCATGTGTCTCCAACGCAATATGTCGGAATCCCAGACACATATCATCCGGCCCGTATTTGTCTGCAAGATGTTCTTTGTCTTCTCTTAAAACCAACCGGAAATTTCCATTACGCAGACAAATCATCCCTTTATGTTCTTCTTCCACAAAAAACAAATTTTCACAAAGCCATCTTTTCGCACCGGGCACATCTTCTACCAGAAGCTGCACTCCCCAAATGTACCTGTCGCCCATCCACTTTCACCTCTATATTCTCTGTCAGCCTGCCTTCTCTGTTGTTTTTCTGTTTCAGCCGTCATAGCGGATACTTCCGTCTTCATTTCTGCGGAAATGGCACATAAAGTGATCCCACGTAAGCTGCGCCATTTCTGCTGTGTATGTATGTGGGCAGCTTCGAATGACTGTAAAGCACACCATCGGAGCATGATTTTGATCATACATTACCAATGTATGATATTTTCCATTATCGTACCAATTCTCAAACCCCGGTTCTACTCCGTTGCTGTGGCAGTAATTTTCAAGTGTTGCTCTCGCAATTGTACCCGGATCCAGCGATACGGAAGCGATGTCATATTCTCCAAGCATAAACCATACCGGTCTCTGTGCGCAGCCTTCCAATGGCCGTACCTGTGGATCCCACCCGTCCATTGCCCCGGTTGGAGCAAAAGCGGCAAACCGTTCCGGGATTCTCCGCGCCAGTTCCTGCGTCATATGTGAACCGTTAGAATGTCCTGTCACATAGATTCTGGATGGATCGATTGAATATGTCTCCTCCATGTAATCCAGCATTTTCTCAAAATAAGGCACCTCATCATGAAGCGGAACTCCCATTGATTCCAACGCCCAGTGCGGAACCGGAAATTTTGCCAGTCCGTCATTATAAGGATATGCCGACGCAAAGCATACAAAGAAATCTCTCTCTTCCGCAAGGCGATACCAGTCACTGGTACGTTCAAAATATTCTGCATTGCAGGACATGCCGTGAATCGCCACAACGAGAGGATACTTTTTTCCATCTCCAGATCGATATCCGGACGGAACATAGATATCCCAATATCTTGGCAGACCTTCTACAATTTGTTCTACTCGTACAACCCCAATCTCCTCCTGCGTTCTCATAGGCCTTAAACAGTTATTTCCAAAACTGCCCCAGCGTGAAAACCGCAGGACAAATTTTATCATTTCTTCATTAAGTGTTTCCCGTGATACCTCACTCACACTCTCGGAATTTCCAAGCCATGCCTGTGCAACAGGCTGTGCATTAACATAATACTGTCCGCGCTCCGGCTGCTCCAGATAAACTTCTCCATATGCATTTGCCAGACCTTCTTCTTTCGCCCGAAGAATCGTCTTCATATATTCGAATGTTTCCTCTGCTTTTCCACTTCGGTCAATCAGAAATCCAGGAATCGCAACATCTGTTTTCTTTAATGTCAAATCTCCATCTGAAGGAAGTTTTCCAAGTATCTCCAGCAATTCAGGATCTACCGCACAGTTTCCATCAGCCGCAAATGCTGCAAACGTCGCACTGTACGTCAGTGCAAATGCTGCGGCAATTTCCGCACCAGCGCCAAATCCCATAACATACATATAGGATTCACAGATATCGACTGTCAGCCGCTGCACAAACTCTAATGTGATGATCTCCCACGCATAATCAAATTCTTTATCAATCTGTTCTCTGTCCCATTGGCTGCTTTCAAATACTACCAAAGCTGTATGATATTTTTCCGCCAGTGCGATCCAGTTTTCAGAATGAATAAATGCTTCCGCGTTCGTCCCATTTTCCGGGAATACAAAAATCCCTGCACCCTTTGAGATCATTCCATCCGGCACATAGATTGCATATTTCCGCTCCTGGCCATTTATCACGATCGTTTTTTCTGTAATTCCAAGATTACACTGATAATACGGGCTGCTATGATTTAATTTATCTTCCGGGATCGGCGGAAACAATTCTCTGTGTCTGTTCCGTTTCGGCGGGTGATATTCTGTTCCTCTTGGTGCCCGTGGCATTAAGATCGATCGGTTATTTTCCGGGCTAAAATGAAAGCTCTCATATTTTCCCATAATCTTTACCTCTTCCTGCATTGCAGCAGTCATTATCCATGATATTGAATACTTCCGTCAGCCTCTCTTGTAAAATGGCATAAGAATGTATCCCAGGTAAGCTGTGCCATCTCTCCGGTATATGTATGCGGGCAGCCTTTCATGATCGTATATCGGATCATAGGAACATGATCCTTATCATACATCACCAACGTATGATAAATTCCATTATCATACCAGTTTTCAAATTGCGGCGTCATATGGTTTGCACGGCAGTATGCTTTCAAAGTCTCTCGGGCAATACTTCCTTCCTCCACTGACGGAGAAGCCATATCATACTCGCCCATCATAAACGCAATTGGGCATTTCATATGATCATCGATCGGTTCGATTGCGTCCGCCGACTTGCCGCCCAGTGCACCCGTCGGCCCAAATGCCGCAAATCGTTCCGGCATTGTCCTTGAAAGCCTCTGTGTCATCCGTCCGCCATTAGAATGTCCGACCGCATAAATCCGTTTCTTATCGATCGGATACTTTTCTTCCATATCATCCAGCATTACCTTGAAATATTCGGATTCGTCCACACCTTCCTGATCGATCGGCCAAACACACCAGCCTGGAAGTGGAAATCTGCTTCTCCCTACATTTCTCGGATACGCGGCTGGATAAACTACAAAAAATCCACGTTCCTCGGCAAGCCGGTGCCAGTCACTTGTCTGTTCAAAATATTCCGGGCTGCAGGAAAATCCATGAATTGCTACAACAAGCGGATATTCCTTTTTGTCATCCGGCCTATAGCAGGAAGGTACATAGATATCCCAGTACCTTGGCAGTCCTGCGATTTCTTTCTCTACTCTTATTACTCCGATTTCCTCCCAGCTTCTCTTCGGCCTCAGATGGTTATTTCCAGATCCGCCCCACAGGGAAAAACGAAGGACAAACCGAAGCATTGCTTCATTTATTTCATTCTGGTCAAATTTCTTTGTACTATTTTCATCCGCAAGCCATACCTGCGAAATCGGCTGCTCGTTTACATAATAAGCTCCGCGTCTCGGCTGCTCCAGATATACGCTTCCATACTGATTGATCAGATTTTCTTCTTTCACGCGGTTGATCTCTTTTATATACTCGAATACAGCTTCAGCATTTCCCTTCTTATCAATGAGAAATCCCGGCATTGCAATTTCTGTTTTCTTCCATGTATCAATTCCATCGGACGGTAATTTTCTCAACACATTAAGGAGTTCTGGATCCACGCTGCAGTCTCCGCATACCGCAAATGCCGGAAATGTCGCACTATATGTAAGCGCAAACGCGGCAGCTATGCCAGCGGCGTCCCCCAAACCGATCGGATAGAAAAACGACTCACAGATATCGACCGTTGGTCTCTTACTGAATTCGTGATAAACAGTCGTCCATGCATAGTCAAATTCTCTTTCAATCTGTTCTTTTTCCCACTTCGGGCTCTCCAGGATCAGCAGCGAGACAAGATATTTATCTGCTAGTTGTTTCCAGTTTCCTGTCTTTATAAATTCTTCTGCTGTGACACCACTTTCCGCAAAAATCACTGCGCAGGCACCTTTTGACCAAAGATTCTGCGGTGCATAAAGTCCATACGGCCGTTTTGCGCCTTCCAGTTCTATCTCCTTCTTGAAAAATCCGGAATTCAACAGGCTATATGGAGCTCTTCCCTTCAGTACTTCCTCCGGAATCGGTTCAAACGGGTTTACAAGCCTGCTGCTGTCCACATGATACTCTGTTCCTTTTGGAATTCTGGGCATCAGCATCGAACGGTTATTAAGCGGACTGAAATGAAAGCTCTGATATTTTTCCATGATGACCTCCCTGTTTATCCAACTCACAACTTTTAAAGAGAATTGATCTCACGTACTCTGCAGCAGGATACAAAATGTCCCGGTTTGATCTCCTCAAGTTTCTGTGGCTTTCTGCAGTTTTCTGTCGCATAAACGCAGCGATCTGCAAACCGGCAGCCCGGCGGCGGATCGATCGGTGATGTGATCTCTCCCTTTAATACGATTCTTTCCTTTGGATGCAGAATATCTGTTGTCGGAATTGCGGACAAAAGAGCTTTTGTATACGGGTGAAGCGGCTCCGCAAACAATTCTTTCGTCGGACTTGTCTCTACCAGCTGCCCCAGATACATAACAGAAATATTATGTGAAATATGGCGTACTACAGACATATTATGCGTAATAAACATATACGCAAGTCCATGTTCTTCCTGCAGATCCATCAAAAGATTCAAAATTTGTGCCTGAATGGAAACATCCAGTGCAGATACCGGCTCATCACATACGATGAACTTTGGATCCAGAGCCAGCGCTCTCGCAATTCCTACTCTCTGTCTTCTTCCGCCATCCAGTTCGTGTGGGTAGCTCATCTTGATTCGTCTCGCAATACCCACCATATCCATCAGACGTTCTGTCTCTGCATCTACATTCTGCTTGTCGCATTTTCCACTAATTAAGAGCGGTTCCTTAATCGTATCCTCGACTGTCATTCGAGGATTCAGGGATGAATACGGATCCTGGAAAATGATCTGAACATCACTTCTCAATTTTTTCAGTTCCTGCGGTGTCGGATTTGTAATATCTTTTCCATTAAAATGAACAGATCCCCCCGTACTCTTCTGAAGATGGATGATCGTTCTTCCAAGCGTTGACTTTCCACAGCCGGATTCTCCTACAACACCCATTGTCTCTCCGGCATCAATATTCATCGTTACGTCATCTACCGCATGAACAGCACCTTTGGGACCATAGAAATATTTTTTTAAGTTTTTTACCTCTACAAGTGCCATACTAATCCTCCTTTTCTGCTGCTTCACAATATGGGCAGCTGCAGAAATGCCCCGGTCTTACTTCTGTCAACGGGAATTTTATCGTTCTGCATTTATCCGTCGCATGCGGACATCTCGGATTAAAACAGCATCCTGTCGGAAGATCTGTCGGATCCGGTGGGAGTCCTTCAATATTGGCAAGTCTCCGCGTATCTACAGAAAGATCCGGAATTGCTCCGAAAAGGCCGATGGTGTATGGATGCTGCGGGTGAAGGAATATCTCCTCTTTTGAACCATATTCCAAAACTTCACCGGCATAGATCACTGCCACATTGTCGCACATTCTTCCAACAACACCGAGATCATGGGTGATCAGGATCATGGCTGTATTGTATTTCTTCTTCAGGTCATCCATCATATCGAGAACCTGAGCCTGAATCGTTACATCCAACGCGGTCGTCGGTTCATCAGCCAGAAGAAGATGTGGATTGCAGGCCAGTGCCATTGCGATAACAACTCGCTGCTTCATTCCACCTGAAAACTGATGCGGGTATTCTCCATAACGTTCTCTCGGAATACCAACCATAGCAAGCATATCTTCGGCCATCTCTCTTGCGGTTTTATCTTCTCTTGTCTGATGTTTTCGAATTACTTCCGCAATCTGCTCTCCAACCTTCATGATCGGGTTTAACGCTGTCATCGGATCCTGAAATACCATCGTGACCTGTCCGCCGCGGACCTTTCTCATTGCTGCCTCGCTGAGAGATAAAAGATCCACACCATCCAGAATGACCTTTCCACTCTTGACCTTCGCCTGAGCGTCCGGAAGAACACGAAGAATCGTTTTCGCAATGGTTGTCTTTCCTGCGCCGGTCTCGCCCACAAGTCCTAAAGTTTTTCCTCTTTCCAATTCAAAGGAAACATTGTTGACCGCATGTACAACTTTTCCACCTGTACGATACTCAACAACGAGATCCTCCACCTTTAAAAATTTTTCGCTCATAACATGTCCCCCTCTTTAGTCCTTTAACTTCGGATCAAGTGCATCGCGCAGTCCATCACCAAACATGTTCAGGCAGAGAACTGAAATTGCGATAAATAATCCAGGGAAAATCAGCATGTACGGATAATCACGAAGGAATCCTCTCGCGCCTGCCAGCATTGCTCCCCATTCAGGAGTCGGCGGCTGTACGCCAAGACCTATGTAACTCAAAGCCGCCAGTTCCAAAATCGCTTTTGCAACGCCCATTGTCGCAGCGACAATCAACGGAGACCAGCTGTTGGGAATAACATACTTCATAATTCTTCTTGCAGTACTACATCCGATTGCTTCTGCAGCTTCCAGATACTGGTTTTCACGTGTCTGCATAACCGTTCCTCTTAAGAGACGGACATTGCCAGGAATCGTTCCGACTGCAATCGCAATAATTGTTTTATCAATTCCAACACCGAGAGCCGCGGAAATAATGATCGTTAAAAGCATCGAAGGAATTGCCTGAATAACATCCAGAAGTCTCATAATGACCGTATCGGCTGCACCACCGAAATATCCTGCGATTGCTCCAACGACTGTACCAATAGCAGTTGAAAATAATACTGCCGCAATACTGATACTTAAGGAATATCTTCCGCCGTAAAAGACTCTGGTAAAAATATCTCTTCCGAGATCATCTGTGCCAAACAGGTGCGCAGATGACGGTCCCTGCTTGATTGCCATGACGTCCATCTTATCATACTGATACGGAGAAACGATCGGGACAATGATAATCGCCAGAACCAGGATCACAAATAATGTCAGACCAAACATTGCGTTTTTATTTCTGGACATCCGTTTTGCGAGGACCAGAAACGCATTTTCTTTTTTATATGTATTGTCCTTCGCCATCATTTTCCCTCCTTGCTCGGTTTCTTCTTTTTGCCCTGATTCTCGTAACGCGCCTTGATTCGCGGATCATTAAACGCGTAACAGAGGTCAACTAACAGCATAATTACCGCAAATACTACTGCAAGCATGACAACGCAGCCACGAACGATCGGATAGTCACGCTGATTGATCGCCGTAATCATATACTGGCCGATTCCCGGAAATGAGAATACGTTTTCGATAACAATGGAACCGCCGAAAATAACCGCAAGGTTTGTTCCTGCCAGTGTAATGATCGGGTTCAATGCATTCGGAAGTGCATGTTTTAAGATAACTTCTCGCTGGGTCAGTCCCTTTGAACGCGCTGTGACAACATAATCCGCACGGATGACCTCAAGCATACTTGATCTCGCCTGTCGTGCCTGAGTGGCAAGACCACCGAAACAAAGTGAAACTGTCGGAAGCACATAATACTCCCAACCGCCGATTCCGCTTGCCGGGAACCAGCCAAGTTTTAATGAAAATAAGAGTACAAACAGCATTGCAAGCCAGAATGTCGGAATCGAAACGCCGAGAAGTGCAATGATCATGCTGATTCTATCTCCCCAGCCATTCTGGTGAACCGCTGCCGTTACGCCAAGCGGGATTCCGATACCAAACGCTAATACCATTGAGGCAATTCCCAGAATCAATGTTCTCGGAAGTCTCTGCATAATTTCTCCCGCAACCGGAGCACCTGTCAGATAAGATTCACCCAAATCAAAATGAAGAAATACATCCGATAAAAATTCTCCAAGCTGCACGATAAATGGTCTGTTTAAGCCAAGCTGTTCTCTCATCTCCGCAAGTTCATATTCCGACGCTGTACTCCCCAGCATGATCTGCGCCGGATCACCGGGAACCAGGTACAGAATACCGAAGATCAATGTCGCAACGAGCAGTACTACAGGTATCATCTGCAGAATTCGTTTGCCAATAAATCTGATCATTCTTCTTCCTCCCAAATACCTCTGTTTTTAGGAATCGGCGTGCCGAATCCAAATATATGGTTCCTGCACGCCGATGCTTGTTGTCATGTAACTATAAAAACTGCATTGCAATTTTCATTGATTTTTATTCCATAAGCTTAGTTCCAAACGTAAGTAGATGCGCCCGGAAGGAAGTTGGAACGGATGCTGTATTTTGCACCTGTAATCTTATTCTTGTTTGTAATATAGTAGTTGTCTTTATGGAAGAGACCATAATGATAAGCTTCTTCAACCATGTACTGCTTTGCAGCATCAATGTCCGCAGCGTCCTGAGAAACAGCCGCTGTCATCAGGAGATTGTCCAGTTTGTCATCTCTTACCATTGCCATGTTATGCTCTGCGTAACGTGTGCTGTTTAACTGGTTCCAGATACGGGTAATATAACCGGTTGCCCCGTTATAGGAAATATTAAGATCGAACTTAGCCGGGTCTGTCTGGTATGTATTCCAGAGAGCCTGTTCAAAGGATGTAACCTCACTGTCAATTCCAACTTCTTTTAAGTATGCCTGAATGATCTGTGCAGTCTTTACACGAACCTCATCTGTATCGCAAAGAATTGTAAGTTTCAGACTTCCATCAGCAACTCCGGCTTCCTTTAAGAGTTCTTTTGCTTTTTCCGGATTATAGTTATAATAATCCTCTGTTTTCCATTTTTCCTGGAATCCAATGTTCAAATCACTGCCATAGCAGTAAACCGGCTCACCATGGCCTTCCATAACCACATTGATCAGTCCCTGCTGGTCAATCGCGTAAAGAACAGCCTGCGCAATTTTAAGATCGTTTAACGGACTTTCTGTAGAACGGTTGATCCACATCTGCTGAATATAGTTATCGCGGGCTTCTTCTACATTAAAGTTCGCAGCACTCTCTCCGCCCTCCATAAAGCGGCTTGCATTTGAATAGTTCAGAGAGGTCGCAACATCATAAATACCGGTCTCAAGTCCGATTGCGATCTGAGAGGACTCTGTAACGAAATAATATTCGATCTTATCGACATTCTGCTCCTGACACTCAGCACGAAGATCTTCCTTCTGCCAATAGTCTTCATTCTTTACAAGAGTGAGGGAAGAACCTGTTACCCAGGACTCAACCTTGTATGGACCGGTTGCAACCGGCATGGTTCTCATGCAGTCTCCGCTGTCCTTGTATGCTTTCTCTGAAACGATCATAACCTGAGTCAGCATATTCTCAACTTCTCCTGCTGCCTCACTATTGCACACAAGTTTTACTGTATAATCGCCGGTCTTTTCAATTGATACAAGGGAACCGGTCAATGCTGTATGCTGGTTTCCCTTACCATTTTCAAGACACTCGTTAAAGCTGAATACTACATCGTCTGCGGTAATATTGTTTCCCGCTGTATCTTTAATATAATCGTAAAGTTCGATATCCCATACCACGTTTGTCGGAGTAGATTCCGCTTCGTTCTTTGCCCAGTTTTTCGCAAGTATTCCGTAGTACTCACCATCACCACCCATATAGATCAGGTTCTCATATGTATACGCCAGAACTGTCCAACGTCCGCTGGAAGATCCCTCATCGAATGTTCCAAGGGAACCCGGGTCTGAAGTATATGCAATTTTAACAACCTTCTCCTGATCACCTGCCGGTGCTGCTGTCTCAGTTCCAGCTGCTGCCGTTGTTGCCGCCGCCGTTGTTTCCGTTGAACTGCCTCCGCCGCATGCTGTCAACGAAAGCATCATTGCCGCTGCCATAGCGCCTGCAAAAATTCGTTTCGCACTCTTCTTCATATCGTCCTCTCCTTTTTTGTTATATAGTCCCCGATGGACCATTACTCGTTCTGTCAAACGTTTGCGTAAACGTTTAACTTGTTCTGTGGCTTCATTATACCCCCGCCATATATGTATTGTCAATTATTACTAATTTACAAATACTTTTTCGCTTTTTTGTGTACTTTTTACATATTCTTCAGTTTTGCGTTATGGTTAATTTGTCTTGTTTTATTTAATTGACATCAATATTTTTGGGTGATATACTTATGTTAAACGTTTTACAATGTTGTGAAGGGGGAATAAATGCATATGTCAAAAGTTAGTATTCGTGATGTCGCTGCCCTTGCCGGCGTATCTACTGCCACCGTCAGCCATGTCATCAATAATACCCGTTATGTAAAAGAAGAAACGAAACGGCTCGTTCTAAAAAGTATCGAAGAACTTCACTACAGTCCTGATGCGACTGCACGAAGTTTTAAGACGGGAAAGAGAAATTTAATTGCATTTATTGTACCTGATATTTCAAATCCCTTCTTTGCGACAATGATCGAGGAAGTTGAAAACGTTATCTCCAAAGAAGGCTTCAAGCTGCTCGTTATTAATACAAAGGAAACGAAAGAGCGCGAGATCAACAACCTGAGAATTTTATCCAGCGGTATTGTCGATGGTTTTGTTCTGGCCTCTACGGTTGAAAACTACTCTGATATTTCAGGAATCGTTCCTCCCAGTATTCCTGTTGTCTTAGTTGACCGCTCCCCTTTAGGCGCTCCCTATGATTCCGTGATCTCCGCAAACTATCAGGCCATGTCCGATGGAGTGGAATACCTTATAAAGAAAGGACATTCTAAAATCGGATTCATCACCGGGATTCCCCGCATTTCCACAACAAAAGAACGTCTTGATGCCTATCGCGATACGATGGAAAAACATGGAATCTTTTCTGAAGCCCTGATCCGTACCGGAACATCTATGACTTCACTGGTAGTTGAGAATCTGGATGCGCTTCTGGCGCTTGGCTGTACTGCTCTGGTTGTTTCCAACAACATTATGGCGATTGAGACTATGATGATCTTAAATCAGCGTGGAATCCGCCCCCACCATGATATTGATCTGATCGGTTATAAAGACAGTGAGCAGGCACAGTATGGTCTTCAGCATATGAGCCTGATCAAGCAGCCAGTTGCCGAAATGGGGCGTGCGACAGGAAAGCAGCTTCTGGAACGCCTTTCCCATCCTGATATGCCGATTCAAAGAATCATACTCCCAGCAGAATTTCTTCCGGTCGATTAAGTCCTCCCATTTTTATATCATTTTCTCATACATAGGAAGTTCTATTTGAACTTCCACGCAAACAAAAAAGCTTTTTCAGCATCAGTTTTATTCCTCTAAAACATGTACTGAAAAAGCTTTTTTATTTACAGCATCGGCACCACCACATTCCCCCAGAACCAGCTCACCGGCATGACAAGCACCATGGCGGGGATCATATCAGCAACCGGGAAGTTGTGGATCTTCGCGATGCGGAAACCTGTGGCCAGAAGAAGGAAACCGCCGCAGGCCTTGAAGTCCGCGATCATATCCGGTGTGGTAAGCGGAAAGATGAACTTCGCCGCAGCGAAAATCGCGAGAAAGATCACGCACTGTGGGATCGCAACAGCCGCAACCACCATTCCCAGGGTTCCTCCAAAGATCATCGCAGTAAAGAAATCCAGGATGGACTTGGAGATGAGGATCGTGTGGTCACCGCTCATTCCGGAATCCAGGGAACCGTAAATTCCCGTTCCGCTGGCACAAAACAGCACGATGATCGTCACGAGCATCGTCATATACTCTTCTCTGGACATGGACGCATTCTTATTCGGGAAGATCTTTCCGACCGGCTTCTCCATGCACGCCGCGCCGCTGTTGATGATCCCGCCGAGATTCACCGCCAGCCCAAACGCGGTCCCAATGATCACCGCAAAGATAACGGCGGGCATATTTTTCATAAGGCCGATGGAGCTCACGCCCATTCCCATGGAGCAGACACCGAAGATCTTCGTGAGCTCCGAATTGATCCTTGTGGGCAGCTTATGCCCAAATAAAGCCCCGACCACACCGCCGATGGCGACGGACAGGGCATTGATGATAATTCCTACTGGCATACATCTTTCTCCTTTGCAAAAAGGAATGTGCCTTGGCACATTCGTGCGTCTCGCGCGGTTGCTTGCGACAACCTACATCTTTGCGCGATCAGCACAAACAACTGCGGTGCAAGGGAAGCCCTGCACCGCAGAATCAACGATTTGTGATTCAATTTTAACACAAATCTTAGCGTAATGTAAACACTTCACTTCACAAAAGCATATTGTAATATTTTATTATCCTATTTGTCATATGCTCTGCGCCTTCCTGAACAAACCTTTTTGCATACCGATGATCTGCCAGCCCGAAATTTCAGATTCAT
>OIXA01000061.1_pt1 | contig 129322 bp, 99 predicted proteins | sample 1587721 | NCBI WGS metagenome assembly OIXA01 (sample SAMEA3888900, study PRJEB22519) | human gut metagenome | biome: human gut; feature: human-associated habitat; material: faeces | place: Denmark | collected 2013 | reverse complement strand
TATGTTGTACCTTTGCCATCGTATCACTTTTGTGATTCCCCCAATTTTCACTTTCCAAGGGTGATTGGGGGATTTTTCTTATCATCTACAAAGGTACAAAATTTCTATCACATTGAGGATTAGATAGTTGTAAATAATCTTAATATTTAACGACACTCCCTAATTATTCTTTAACGGCTATTTGAAATTAGCTAAATAAATTTGAGAACAGCATTGTAGCACCCTGTTGCTGCAACGATTAACAGAAGCGTGAAGATTGTGCCTCCGGTGGCTAAGACGATGTTCGCATAACACGATTTGATTGGCATCTCATGAGCTTTGTTGCTATGGAGAAACGTTTCGTGTGCTATGACATGTAGGTAGGCTCTGTAGAGCAGCACTGCGTAAAATGTTCCAACGATGCCGCCTATCAGGATGTCGCCAGGGTAGTGGACACCGAGATAAATTCGGCTGTAGGTGTGAATAACTGCCCAGATATATATGAAAGCCGTGAGGCGACGACTGCGGAAGAGCAGAGTCACCAATGCTGCTAACGCAAACGAGTTGGCCGAATGGCATGACGGCATGCCGTAATGGCCGCTGTGATAGCCGTTCACGGTATGGATGAGCGCTGCTATGGGGCTGTCTGGATGACAGGGACGCGGACGACAGAAGATTGGACGCAGATAAGCCGCACAGGTCGTGTCAGCAAGCGTGATGGTTATGGCAAACATAAGCACAATAATGGCTGTCTGACGTTTAAGCCCATACTTGTGCAAGATGACAAAAAATATTGCCATGTAAACAGGAACCCACACCCATTTCTCTGAGGTGAGATACATAAAACCGTCAAAAAAGGAATTGTGAAAGCCGTTTAGCCACACCATCAGGTTGGCATCTGCGCGGCTGAGAATGTTCATCATCAATATTATTCAAATCTTATATGCTGCAAAGTTACGCATTATCTGCATAATAATAGACTTTTTTGCCACAAAAGTGTTCTGTATTAACATAGAATAAACAAAAAAGTCCTCTTTTGCCAAAAGAAATCTTTTATAGGCATAAAAAAAAGATTGCAATGGAGAATAAATCTCATCATTGCAATCCTTTATGTTTTATGTTTTTATGATTTTTTTCTAATCATCATTATTTGATGCTCATGATCTGCAGACCGTTCGGATCATCGGGCTTGATCTCCAACAGTTTTGTTGCCCACTCTTTAGCTTCCTCTTTCTTGTCGTTCTGGATATAGTGAACGGCGAGATATGTGTAAGCTGTTGCGAGTTTGCTGGTCTCAGATGCTGTCTTTTCTGCCTTGGCCGACACGATGTCGATATATTTCTTGTAGAAGGGAAGAGCGCGGCCAACCTTTACGTCGGGGTTGATCTGATAGTTCATGAGCGCACGCTTCCATACAGCGTAAGCAGCGGCATAGTCAAACTTTGTCTCGATCTGGGCATATACCTTGTCGGCGTTCTCAAAGGCTTTAACCTTAGCATCGTTAGCTGCTCCTTCAACAGAAGCCTCGTCGATGTAGATGTCTGCCAGCGCATCATACTCTTTATATGTAACTCCTTCACCCTTTGCTGCGATGTATGCTTCCATAGCGGCTACAGCATCGGTGAAGCGCTTGGCCTTGGTATATGTGTCAGCGATATATTTCTTAACATCCTTGTTCTCAGGATCAACCTCAGGAAGCTTGTTGTAAGCAGCAACGGCATCGTCGAAACGGCCAACGTTTGTGAGAGCGTCACCATAAAAGATGTAATCGTTGGCTGTGAACTTAACGGTGTCGGGTGTGCTGAACAGCTTCTCGCCATAAGCTACGGCTGTAGCATAATCCTTCTTCTTGTCGGCAGCGTAGAGACCGATACGGTTGAACGAGTTATACTTGGGATACTTGCCAATGCCTTTTGCCGCGAGGTCAATGGCCTTGTCATACTGCTCAAGAACGTATGCAGTTGTAGCATAGTCGAAGAGAATGTAATCGTCCATCGCTGTAACGTCCTTAACCTTGTCGAAATACTCGAGAGCTGTCTTCAGACGGTCGTTCTGTGAGAACATGTAACCTGCAGCTGCGTCAACAGGATATGAAGGATCAACCTCGCCCAGCTTCTTCAGCATTGCCACTGCTCCATCGGGATCAACCTTCTGGTAGATGCGGGCATACTTAACATACGAAGCAGGGTTCTTCGGATCGTTCATTGTTGCTGTCTCATACCACATGGCAGCATCACCAGCGTTCTCTTCTATTACTGAGATGTCACCGTGGAGAATGTAACCCGATGCGCTGTTCTTGTTAGCCTTGATAGCCATCTCAGCGTACACTTTAGCCTGTTCCAGGTTCTTGGCGTTCATGAAGGCACGACCCAGACCTGCCAATGCTTCAGCATCTTTCTTGTGTGCCTTTACGAAATCCTTAACCTGCGACTTTGTTGTTGCAACATCGCCTTTGGCATCAACCACTACTTTAGTGATGGCAGCTACGTCTGTATTAACGTCCTGTGCCATTGCGGGCATCTGCATGCTCAGCAGCAGAGCGCCTACGAAGAAATATTTCAAAGTTTTCATATTCAAGATTGTTTTTATGTTTCACATTGGGTTTACACTCACTATGCTTGTTTTCTATTTCGACGTAAAATTACGATAAAAGTTACATAACGAGCATGTCATTAGCCTTTTTGTCAGCTTTTTTTATAGTTATATTGCTTTTGTTTTATTTTGTTAAGCAACATAAGGCGGTTTCGTCTTATGTTGCGTAACAAAAATCAATATTCGTTGTTTTAGCTTCTCGCTCAGTTGGCTTGTGCTGTTTTAGCAGATATAGCTACAAACGTTCTTGTTTAAAGCTATTCTTATCTTGGCTTATTGTTAACGTTTACGTCACGAATGGCTATCTCACCTCTTGTGGGCAGCAATCCCGACTTAAAGATTATAAGCTGACCTCGTGGCGATTCAATGAAATGGGCAAATCCCCAAGGAAGACCACGTTTCGGGTCATTAAGAAGAGCGTATATTGTTCTCACGAACGGATATCGTCCGTTGAGCAGCCATGCCTGGTAAGGTTTCCATGAGTTCATGGGTGTGGCTTTATCCAGCTTGCTTACCGACATCACTGTGATGCTTTTGTTCCATGTTGTGTTGGTAGAATCGCGCTTGTCGTTGAGCCAATTGCTACCGATGATGCCAATTGCGTTGGGCGTGCGTGCCACATATTCGATGACATCTTTTGAGTTTTTCGCGGCAAAAATGTTCGGATTGTCTATCGTCTTGCCGCCAAGGATAGAGTCGACACAGAAGCTGACTGCGCTTGATTTCTTGTTGTCGAAACAAACCCAAATGTCGCCGAGCTTTGAACCTTTGTTCACATCGCTCCATTTGGTCACTTTGCCTGAGAGAATGCGCTTAACATCGTTCACTGTGATGCATGAGTCAAGATTCTTGTTGTTGCATATCAAGGCCATTCCGTCGTATGCGAGGGGCACGGCCTCAGGGAGCTGATCTGTGCCTTTAAGGTAGTCATACTCCTTCTGTGAGAATTTACGAGCAGTGATTGTTAACATCACCTTGTTCTTGAGGAGCATGTTAACTCCGTCAACCTCGCTCGTGTAGATTGGGGTTACTTTGGCGTTGGGACATGACATCTCAAACACCGATTTCAGTTCGTCTACTATAGGACTAAAACTCTCGTCAGAGGCGAAACTGATCGCCCCTGACGAGTTTGTATCTGTTCTGCCGTCCTTTCGCTTCTGCTCACCGCAGGAAACGAAAAGACAGGCAGACAGTGCTAATCCTACCAAAACGTAAGATATTCGTTTCATCAAAATCGTAAACTTTTTACTGTTTAAAGATTACTGAAGTCTGAATGACACAGGTACGTTGTACTTAACGCGCACTGCTGAACCATTCTGCTTACCAGGGATCCACTTCGGCATGCTCTTAACCACACGCTGTGCTTCCTTGTCGAGAGAGGGGTCAACTGAACGTGCAACCTGTACATCGGTGATGTGACCATCGCGCTCTACCACGAAAGAAATAACTACGCGGCCCTGAACACCGTTCTCCTGTGCTACCACCGGATAGTGGATGTTCTCGTTGAGGAACTTCATGAGAGCTGAGTTACCTCCAGGGAATGAAGGCATCTGCTCAACCACGTCGAACACTTTCTCTTCCTCAACATGCTTCGGGGGCTCCGGAGCCTTGATTTCTTCCTTAGCTTTGAGCACTGCGCCACCTACCTCATCGTTACCTTGAACGTTGAAGGCACCTACGGCCTTGGTGCTCTTCTCAACCTCTTCGAGCTGGATCTCATCCTCTGCTTTTACCTCTTCGTCTTTCTTGATGACAGGAGCGGTAAACTTCACTGAAGACTTCACTTGCTCAACAACCTTTTCAGGTTCGGTCTTGATGACTTCCTTCTTCTCTACCTTAGCTTCTTTCTTCTTCTCCTGGAGTGAAGCCAACTGAACAGCCTGAGTGTTCTCAACTGTCTTGTTGGCCTGCGCCATTTTCTGAAGTTGGAGTCCGAGGAAGAGGAGTACTGCAGCAAGGAATACGATAACGATGGACCAGATATTACGCTTAGTAGTACCCTTGCGCAGTTTGTATGCGCCGTATGCCTGGTTTCTGCCTTCGAACACGAGGTCAGTCCATTCATTGGATACCAAATCTAATTTTGCCATTTGTTTGTCCTTTCTTTAATTATTAGTCATTGATTACTTAATGCCGCGCTTTGCAAGAAGCTCTGCATCCTGCGGATTAATCTTGTCAATGACGTATGTACCAATACTGCAGATAGTCATTTCGTCCAAAGCGTCTACCATATTCTTGTAAGAAGCGCCATCAGTACACTTGATAATGATGGTCATGGTAGGAACCTTACCATTCTCGAGTTCACCCTTCTTGATTTTGCTCAACATAGCGTCGTAAACGCTGTCAGGATAAGCTGCCGGATTGGCGAGCTTCTTCTGGTCGAGGCGAATCTTGGCAGCCATGATGTCAGCAACTGGAGTAGAACCGTCCTCTGTAACGTGCTTGATAAGCACATCACGGATACCGTCCTTGCCCCATGAAGTCTCCTTCAGGCATGTGGGATCGTTGTAGTTAGGTATACCATCGACATGGTAGATTTTGTCATTACCGCATACAAAGATAGTAACGGTCTGAGAAGCTTTGGCCGCGTTGCGGTCCTGATCTGAGATGTTCTTATCGTTCGAAGGCATAGTCAAGTTCATCGTCTGGGGTTTAGCCAAAGATGTACAGAGCATGAAGAACGTGATAAGAAGCATCATCATGTCCACCATAGGCGTGAAGTCCACGCGGGTGTTCATTTTTTTCTGTCTGCTTGCTTTTTTCTTTGCCATGTCTTACTCCTCCGAATTTGATTTAAGCGACGTAATCAGGAAGTAACGGTTCTCGTTCATATCCTGAAGCTCAGACATCATTTTCTTGATGACCTTGTACGGTGTGCCAGCATCGGCCTTGATAGCCAACTTCATGTCAGAACCGTTGTTGTCGCGTGCCATTTTAACCCAGTCCTGGAACTGGCTCATCATTGAGCCAGTCTTGGTGCTGTCGGTAGGAATACCCTTGACAGCCTGGTACTCATTCATTTTGTCGCCCAAGCTCAGTGCACTTGTCAGATCCTGCATGTCAACACCGATAGTAGCAGCGCCCTGTGCGGTCTCAAACTGCTTCTTAGTAAGCTGCACGCCATACTGATCGGCCATGCCCTGAACGAGGTCGCCCATCTTCTTAGGGTTATCCATACCCACGAAGATACGGCCTTCCTTATCGCAGAGAATTGTCAGGACGTTTGTCTCCGGTACCTTGATTTCAGATACTGAGCCCGGTGTAACGACCTTCACTGCCTCGTTCTTCACAAATGTTGATGTCAACATGAAGAAGGTAAGCAAGAGGACCATCACGTCGGACATAGGAGTCATATCTATCCAGACATCCGCTTTCTTAACTTTTACTTTACCCATAATGATAAATGTTTTAAAGGGTTAGTAAAATTAAGCCTCGTCTCCGTGATTTGCTTCGTATGTCTGAGCAATAGTGTAACCTACTTCGTCAAGCGCGTATGTCAGCTTATCAATCTTGTTTGAATAGTAGTTGTAAGAAACTACAGCGAACCAAGATGTCAAAATACCAGATGCGGTATTTACAAGGGCCTCAGAAATACCCTCAGAGAGCTGGAGTGAGTCACCACCACCACCTGAAGCAAGAGCGGCGAATGAACGGATCATACCTACTACAGTACCGAAAAGAGCGGTAAGAGTACCGAGAGTAACGATAGTAGCAAGGATAGGCATGTTCATCTGGAGTGTAGGCATCTCGAGCTGAGTAGCCTCCTCGTGAGCCTGCTGAATCTTAGCTACCTTAGCAGCACGCTTGAGGTTAGGAGTATTCTCCATTTCCTTGTAAGCAGCGATAGAAGCGCCAACTACGTTAGCAACACAACCCTGCTGCTTGTCGCAGATCTGCTGAGCCTTAGCCATATCACCGGCAGTGATAGCCTGCTTAACAGAGATAACGAACTTGCCGAGTGAGCTCTTACCGAAAGCGGTACGAAGAGCGAAGAAGCGCTCGATAGAGAGAGCGATTACAGTAAAGAGCAATGTAATGATCACAGGAACGACGATACCACCTTTGTACACAGTACCGAGAAGGCTACCGTCCTTAACAGCGTTTGCAGGGTCTCCGCCTACGAAGTTGTCTGGGTTTCCAAGTACGAACTTGAAGAAACATACTGCGAGGATGAAACATGCAACGATAATCCAAATTGCGTCTCTAACTCCCTGGAATCCTGAAGATTTCTTCTTAGGATTCGCTTTAGCTTGTGTAGTTGCCATAATTTTTTGTAGAATTTAATAAGTTATTAATGGTTAAAAATTTATCCGTTATTTAAATGGTTAATACATTGTCTGCGCAAATACATTATATCTGACATCGTTTGCGCTTTGGCAAAGTTAGCAAATAATGACAAATAAAAATGTGTTTGCGCAGTCTTTAACATTTTTTTATTTCAATCGACCCAATACTTCCTTAATACGGCGCATTGCTTCGCGGATATTGTCGTCGCTTGTAGCGTAGCTCATGCGGAAGCATTCCGGATCGCCAAATGCGTCACCTCCTACTGTAGCTACATGTCCTTCTTCAAGAAGATACATAGCCAAATCGGTTGAATTCTGAATTGTACGCTTGCCGTCTGTCTTGCCGTAGAAGCTTGAACACTTCGGGAAGAGATAGAAAGCGCCCTCTGGCTTGTTTACTTCCAGACCCGGAATCTGCTTTGCCAGTTCGACGATAAGGTCGCGGCGGCGTTCGAAAGCCTGGCGCATTGTCTCAACACACTCTTGCGATGCGGTATAGGCAGCCTCTGCAGCCTTCTGGCTTACCGAGCAAGGACCTGAAGTATACTGTCCCTGAAGTTTGTTGCAGCCTTTGACAATCCATTCGGGGGCGGCGATAAAGCCGATACGCCATCCTGTCATTGCGTATGCCTTTGACACACCGTTGACGATGATTGAGCGTTCCTTCATGCCTGGGAACTGAGCGATACTCTCGTGATGGCCTATATAATTAATGTGTTCATAAATCTCATCGGCAAGCACATACAGACCCTCATGACGCTTGATGACCTCGGCAAGAGCCTCAAGTTCGCTCTTCGAGTAAACGCTGCCTGTAGGATTGCTTGGCGAGCAGAGTATGAGCATACGTGTCTTCGGTGTGATGGCGGCTTCAAGTTGTTCTGGAGTAATCTTGAAGTCCTGCTCGAAACCAGCATTAACGATAACCGGATTACCACCTGCGAGCTTCACCATCTGCGGATAGCTCACCCAATATGGGGCAGGAATTATCACTTCTTCACCGTCGTTGACAAGCGCCATTACAGTGTTGCATACGCTCTGCTTGGCTCCGTTCGACACGAGAATCTCAGCTGTTGTATAGTCGAGATTGTTCTCGTTCTTGAGTTTTGCCACGATAGCCTTACGCAAATCCATGTATCCTGGAACTGGTGAGTAACGCGAGAAGTTCTCATCGATAGCCTTCTTGGCTGCTTCCTTGATGTGGTCAGGAGTGTTAAAGTCGGGTTCACCGACACTGAGGTTGATAACGTCTACACCTTGTGCCTTCATTTCGCCACTCTTCTGCGACATAGCAAGTGTCGCTGACGGAGCGAGGCGATTAAGACGATTTGATAATTCTGCCATAATTTCAAGTCTCGTTATTATTTCTTGCAAAATTAAAAATAAATTCTGACTTATGCGAAGTTTTTCATTACAAATAGAATACAAAAGGTTAAAAAAAGTTCTTATTACGTTGCTTTTTATTTTGTTGTAATTGTTCGACCCGTCCATTCGGATAATTATGCGTAACTTTGCAGCCAATTATGGACAGAACATTTCATCAACGATTCAGCCCACAGGCTTTCGCTGCCATACTGCTACTGGCGGTGTGCGCATTGTGGTGCTTTCTTGTGCGCACCGGTGTGACGCCCTTGATAGGTCTTGTATGCATGCTGGTGGGTGCAGCTGGCGTCGACCGATCAATCAACACCACATACACATTCACCACCGACGGACAGCTCGTCATTGCACGCGGACGTCTTGGCAAGCGTCTGGTCATACCCGTAGACGACATCATTTCGGCACGCAAGATTAAGGGCACGCTGATTGTGGCGAGCCACATTGTCATAGAATACGGCGCCAGCCACATCACCTACGCACAGCCGTCAGAGCCCGACGGATTCATCAGAGAGATAAAACGCAGACAGGAACAATGATTACACATTATAATATTATTACGCGCGCGGCTCTTATTATATGCATGATATTTGCCGCCAACTTCACCACGCACGCACAGGAAGACATCAGCGACGACGAAGTTGTGACCGACTCGCTGCTCAACGACACACTCACAACATCACAGCACGCTCTGCCCTGGACTGAACAGGTGCGCACTCACATCAACCGACTGCTCGCGAGCGACATGTTCAGCACATCGCAAGTGGGAATAATGGTGTACGACCTTGATGCCGACTCAACCATATATGCCCACAACGAGCGCCAGCTTATGCGTCCCGCATCTACAATGAAGGTGATAACAGCCATAACTGCCATTGACAAATTGGGTGGCAGCTATCGCTTCAAGACCGAACTATGCTACACAGGCGAGGTGAGCAACGGAACGCTCAACGGCAACGTATACTGCGTGGGCGGATTCGACCCGCGATTCAACATCGACGACATGCGAGCCTTCGTGGAGGGCATACGCAAGATGGGTGTGGACACAATACGCGGCAACATATACGCCGACAAGACCATGAAGAGTGCCGACACGCTTGGATGCGGATGGTGCTGGGACGACGACAACCCTATACTCTCGCCGCTGCTCATCAGCCGTCGCAACTTGTTCGTGAAGCGCTTTGTCGACGAACTGCGCGAGGCGGGCATCGTTGTGGAAGCCACACTGGGCGAGGCACGCAAGCCCGACGATGCCTACTGCATAGCAAGCCGATTCCACTCTATCGACCAGATACTGATGCGCATGCTCAAGGAGAGCGACAACCTGTATGCCGAGTCGATGTTCTACCAACTGGCAGCCTCAACAGGCAACCGACGCGCTACCGCCAAAGATGCTGCCACGGTAATAGGCCGACTGATAAGTAAGGTGGGGCTCAACCCTCGGCGCTATCAGATTGCCGACGGTTCGGGATTGTCACTATATAATTATGTGTCTGCCGAACTTGAGGTGAAGTTGCTGCGCTACGCATTCCGCAACAATAATATCTATCTGCATCTGCATCCAGCCCTGCCCGAAGCTGGCGTAGACGGCACCCTACGCCGTCGTATGCGCGGTCCGTTCACACAAAGCAACGTATTCGCCAAGACTGGTACTGTCAAAGGCATATCGTCGCTTGCGGGTTATTGTACAGCTGCCAACGGCCATCATCTGGCATTCTCCATAATCAACCAAGGCATCATGCACCATTCCAACGGGCGTGCATTCCAAGACCGTGTATGCACTATACTGTGCCAACCATAACCGATTATTATGAACGAAATAACAAAATACATAGAGCAATTGCTTGCCTCCACCTCGCTAACAGGTGGATGGTTATCGTTTGTCACCCTCTCTATGCTATTCGCCACCGTAGCTCTCATAGCATGGCTTGTCTACTTGCTGTGCATCAAGATAGTGTCGCCACTGGCCGCGCGCATCACAAGCCACACCGATGTTGTATGGGACGACTATCTGTTTAACCCACAGATAATCAGGGCTGCGTGCAACATTGTGCCTGCCATTATCGTTTGGATGCTTATGCCTCCGATATTTTCCGACCACCCGATAATACAGAGCCTCATCCTTAAGGCTACAGCTATATACATAACCATAGCCACTATGCGACTGGCTACCACCTTTATCAGTTCGCTCAAACTCTTCGACAACGACAACGAAAAACGCTCAGCCACACAACAATATCTGCATTCCTTCTGCGGTGTATTGAAGATTATAGTGATGTTTCTCGGTGTCATCGTCATCATTTCTATCATCATCGACCGCAGTCCGCTCACCCTTCTCGCCGGACTCGGTGCCACTTCGGCAGTACTTATGCTCGTGTTCAAGGACACAATAACGGGTCTTGTTGCTGGCATCCGACTCACAAGCAACAACATGGTACGCAAGGGCGACTGGATAACGATGAGCAAGGCAGGTGCCAACGGTACAGTAGAGGACATCACGCTGTCAACAGTCAAAGTGCGCAACTTCGACAATACCATAGTGACCGTACCACCACAGAAACTCATTGAAGACTCTTTCCAGAACTGGCATGGCATGGAGGAAAGCGCCGGCAGACGCGTCACTCGCGCCATATACATCGACTTCCGCTCTATAGCCATAGCATCCGACGAACTCAAAAAGGCTCTTGCAGCCGAAGGATTGATGAAAATGGAGGAGATGAACGGCGATGTTATCAATCTTACGCTGTTCCGCCGCTATATGGAGCGCTGGCTCGAACGACGCGACGACGTGGTGACAAACGCTACATTCCTGATGCGCCAGCTCGAACCCACCGAAAACGGACTACCCATCGAGATTTACTTCTTCCTCAAGCAAAAGGAATGGAAAGCGTACGAACATCATCTCGCTGAGATAATGGAATGGATGTACGCTCTCGTGCCGATGTTCGGATTGAAGATTTATCAGAGGATATAAGTTTCATTCTATCCTTTTCTATGCATTATAATACTCAAGCCACTGTGCTACAGGACGAACTAATTTACCAGATACGACAGAGTTTCGGATTTGAGCCGACGCTCGACCAAAACCATGCACTCACGACATTCGCCGCGTTCATGACCGACCGCGACGACCGTGCCGTAATGATACTACGCGGCTCGGCAGGTACGGGCAAGACATCACTGTCGGGTGCCATCGTGCGCACTATGCTGCGATTGAAACAACGCGTAGTACTACTTGCGCCTACCGGACGAGCTGCCAAAGTGTTCGCCATCAACTCCGACACGCCAGCATCTACCATACACCGCCGCATCTACCGACAGAAGTCGCTCGAAGGCAACTTCTCGCTTGCACCCAACATGCACGCCGACACCCTGTTTATGGTCGACGAGGCGTCGATGATTGCAAACGAAGGGCTGCAAGGATCGGTGTTCGGTACGGGCTGTCTGCTCGACGATCTCGTGCAGTTTGTATACTCCGGACGCAACTGCCGACTGATGCTTATCGGCGACAAAGCACAGCTTCCGCCTGTGGGCGAGAAAGAATCGCCAGCCCTTTGTGCCGACTTCATTAGCGGCTACGGACTGACTGCATACGAGAGCGACCTCAATGAAGTGCTGCGCCAGAGCCAGGAATCTGGCATTCTGTACAACGCCACCGTGATACGCCAGATGATAACGCACGACGAAGCCACCGCTTTACCACAAATACGATTCTACGGATTTGCCGACATAGTGAATGTTCCGGGCGACGAACTCATCGAGTCGCTTGCCACAAGCTACTCCGAAGTTGGAATGGACGAGACGATGGTGGTGACACGAAGCAACAAGCGCGCCAACATATTCAATCAGGGCATACGCAGCCAGGTGCTGTGGCGCGAGGAAGAACTGACGTCGGGCGACTGGCTTATGATAGTCAAGAACAATTACTTCTGGACCGAGCAGGATGCCACCTTGAACAAAGCCGGACTTGCTAAGGACCCTACATCGCACAACGCCAACCCTTCTGCCGCTACCGCAACCAACACCCCAGCAGCCGACAACCAGCAGCAAAGCAGCCCTACCCCATCATTCATAGCCAACGGCGACCGTGCCGTGATACAGCGCGTGCGCAACCGCCGCGACCTGTACGGATTCCACTTCGTCGACCTTTGGCTTCGATTCCCCGACTATGACAACTACGAGTTGCAAGTCACGGCAATGACCGACTCGCTCTCTACCGAAGCGCCAGCACTCACGCACGACCAAAATCAGCAGCTCTTCGAGCAGGTTATGCTCGATTATGCCGATGTGCCCACCAAGCCCGAACGCTACAAGAAGCTGAAGAAAGACCCCTACTACAACGCTCTTCAGATAAAATATGCCTACGCCGTGACCTGCCACAAGGCGCAAGGCGGACAATGGGCACACGTATATGTCGACCAAGGCTACATGACCGACGACATGCTCACGCCCGACTACATACACTGGCTTTACACCGCCTTCACACGAGCCACCGACAAACTGTTTCTCGTCAACTGGCCCAAGACGCAGACGGAGAAGCAATGACTTTACTCGCATACTACATACTAAATAACGAAAAATCATTCCAATACATAAGCATATGAAACACTTTAAGCTTTTCTTATTGGCATTGGCTATGACTGCCATGCCACAAGCCATTAACGCTCAGGCGCAGACTAATACACAGACTGCTGCCGACGACCTTGATGCCAAGTACGCCACCGAACTTCTGAAGCCTGGCACCGAAGCCCCCGAGATTGCACTCAGCACTATCGACGGCAAGCAGTTCACGCTGAAGAGTCTGCGTGGCAAATACGTTGTGCTCGACTTCTGGGCTTCGTGGTGTTCCGACTGTCGCAGAGACGCGTCCAACATCGTAGCCCTGTACAACAAGTTCCATCAAAAAGGAGTGGAGTTTGTAGGCGTTTCTTTCGACAGAAACAACGAGTCATGGAAGAACGGAGTGGCTAAACTTGCGCTGCCCTACACCCAGGTGAGCGACCTGAAGAACATGCGCGAGTCGCCCGTATCATTGGCTTACCACATCAAGTGGATTCCTTCGGTCTACGTCATAGACCCAGAGGGCAAGGTCGCATTGGCAACAGTAATGTCCGACAAAGTCAACGCATTCCTCACGTCAGTATATCCCGACTGCGCCGAATGACCCTTACTACCGACACAAGAGAAATGAAATAGAATGCATTTTCATGTGGAAAACCTATCAAAAATGAAGTACACTGCATTTTTACAGAGAAATTGTTGTAAATTTGCAGTGTACTTCATTTTTAATTTATATGATAGTATTGTAATAGAATGACCCTTACCACCGACATACTCCGCGCATGGTTCAGGCAGTTCAACGCCGATTATTTCGGCGATGAGCTGCCTGTGCCTCGTCTGGTGCTGTCCAAGGCACGCACCCGTCTGGGCACTATGGCGTGCAAATGCCAACGCCGTCTGCTGAAGCGTGTATACACCGACTTCACCATACGCATCAGCACCTATTACGATTGCAACGAGCGTGAATATCAGGAGACGCTGCTTCACGAGATGATACATTATTATATTATGTACAAGCGCATTCCCGACACGTCGTCGCACGGACGGGTGTTCCGCGAGATGATGCAACGCCTCAACAGCCAGTATGGCTGGCACATAACGGTGTCGTCGTCGATGCGCGGCCACAAACTCACCGACCCGTCTGCCGACAAGACTGTCAACACCTACGTAGTGCTTGCCATCGTGCTGCGCAACGGTCAGCGTATGCTGTCGGTAGTGAGTCCGCGCTCGGCTCGCAAGATTGACCTCATGGCTCAGAGGGTGAACGAGATAGCGTCGCATTGCTGGTATATGACGCAAGACAACTACTTCCGCGACTTCCCCAAAGTGCGCAGCCTGCGTGCCAGACGTGTAACGACGGAAGTGTATAACGAAAAAACAGCTGCAATGCAGCCGCTAAGTTTTAAGGGTATGGGGTAAGGATTATTTATAGTTGAGAGTTTTTATCTCCCCACCGTTTCTTTTATCACCTCCGCTATTTCCTCAGCATCGCGCTTGTCATTAAACAAGCGTTCGGCTATTTCCCGTCCGCGCTGACCCATTCGTCGCGCCTCATCGGGATGCGTGGCGATGTATTCTATAGCTCGCTGCCAACCCTCCACATCACCATATTCCACTGAAATACCGCAACCCTCGCGGTCGAAATCTACGGGAATCTGCGGGTTTCGGCTGCATATAATGGGCTTGCCGAGGGCGAGAGCCTCAACCACTGTGGTCAGTCCGGCGGTGTAGCGTGTCTTGTGACAGCATATCACCACGCAGTCGGCATGAGCCACGTCTATCGCAATTTCGTATGGAAGCAGTCCGCAAATCTCCTTCACCTCGATGTTATCGGCAGGCTTACAGCGGCGCACGGCATCGAGATTGGGATTGGGCACGTTAGGGTCGGGATTGATTCCGATGAAGAGTCGCAGGCGTCGGCGGGTGCGGTTGAACGCCTCTATAAGCGTAGGCTGGTCGCGTTGTTCCTTTCCCGTAGCTATGAATGTAAAGGTGTTGTTGGACGGACTGACGGCTATCGAGTCGTAGAAGTCGAGGTCGGCACCCCAATGACCCACTACCATGTGCGCAGGTCGGGCTTTGCGCGATAGCAACGAGTCGTCGTATAGTTTCTTCGAGAAGAATATCATGCGGTCGAGACCACGATAGAAGAGTCTGCCACAGAGTTCGCGCAGACGGCTTGCCGACTTCACCACGGGCTGATGGTGCCACACCACGATGGGGCGGCGGTAAAGTCCGATGGCTCGCAGCAGCACAATCAGCTCCAGTCCTTTGTAATGCGTAGCATAAATGGCGTCAAAATGTTCGCGACACGTCAGTATGCGCCACGCCGTATACAGTGCTGTGGCAATGCGTGAGCGGTCCTTACGGGGCGAGCGGTGCCACACTACGTCGATGCCATGGTCGCCCAGATGGCACGCTCCGTACAGGAAATGCGACGGAAACTCGCCCTTGCCCATTCGCCCAAGGCAGTATTGTATGTTTTGGGTATGATAAAAGTAAACCTTCATTTTATTCTTTCTTTCCGTAGTTTTTACCCATGCCTACTGGCGCTGGGCAAGATAGCGGTAGTTGTATATCTGCATGAACGGATGCACCATGGCACGCAGCAGAGCCACGGGGTCCTTCTCGCGGGTGTAGAACAGCGTGTGTCGGTATTTTATGTAATAGCGTTCAATGCCCAGCAATGCCGTCAGTCCGCGTCGGCACTCGTTGTGCAGCAATCGGATTCCGTCGGCAAATATGCGGTTGTCGGCTGTAGGCATACTGCCCGGAGCCTCACAATGGGCAGCCATCGACTTGCGCCACACCCACTCAAGGAAGTCGCGTCGTGCGGCAAAGTGGGCGTTCATCCACGGTTTCACACGCCGGTAATTGCACACGCCATACCATATCATATACAGAGCGTTGTCGGCACGGCGCACACGATGATGGTCTACGCGCACATAGGTGGCAGCCTGCTCGTATCGGCGCTGCTTCACCAGCAGGCGGTCTATCAGCACAATGCTGTCCAATGCGGCGGCTGCTGTGGCTGTCATCACGTCGTAGCACGTGCGGCGGTATATCTCGGGCAGTTCCTGTTCGGTAGGAATCACGTCGAGCAGTTGTCGGCGCAGCATCTGGCAATGGCCCATCATCGAGGCATAGAACAGACGTATGAGGTTGCAGTTGGGCGTGCGGCGGTCAAAACGTATCTCGGCTCCCGAGTCGGAGAAAGGCTCCGAACGGCACACGCACATCATGCGCGAGCCTATAGCGTCGCGCTGCTCCTCCAGTTTTGTGGGCATCCAGATGTCGTCCTGGTCGCTCACGGCAATCAGTTCGCCCTCCGCCCGCCACATGGCAGAGAAGAAGTTGGCGTTGATGCCCATCTGTGCCGTGTTCTGAACGATGCGCATCGCCACGCCCTCGGGCGCACGGTCGGCATACTCGTGCAGCACCTCCATGGTTTCGTCGGTGCTGCAGTCGTCCTGCACTACTATCTCGCCGGGCAGCAACGTCTGTGCGAATATCGAGTCGAGCTGTTCGCGCAGATGGCGTGACGCACCGTTGTAGGTGCACATTACTACTGATATGGTCTTGTCCTGTTTCATAAACATCTGCAAAGGTACAGCAAATTATCCGAAACAAATAAGCGACTTGCATACATATTAATATATATGTTGCCAAATTACTGTAAAACAATCTATCCACCCACCTTATTGTTCGCAGAAAATGTGAGATTATGGAACTGTACAATCTGTTTAACATTTATTGCATACGCTAATTCAATTTCTATTGCTACCTTTACCCATTGAATCAAGTTTTTTGAAGATACTTCAACATAGCATTATCCGGACCAATATGACAAATAACCATACCACCACCCCACCCTCACCGTCTTCCACGGGTCTCGTTCTTGAAGGAGGAGGCTTAAGGGCAATGTTCACAAGCGGCGTACTTGACGTATTCATGCAGAACGGCATCAAGTTTGATGCCGCAGTAGGCGTTTCGGCTGGCGTGTTGTTCGGCTGCAACTACAAGTCGAACCAGCCTGGCAGAGCATTGAGATACAATATCAGATTCAAGGACAATCCGGAGTATATGAGTTGGAGGTCGCTGTTGCGCACCGGCAATTATGTCAACGAGCATTTCTCCTACCATCTGCTGCCGCACGAGTACGACCCGATGGACTTCCAGGCTTACCGTGAGAACCCCATGAGGTTCTATGCCGTGTGTACGGACATTGACGAGGGTAGGCCCGTATATCATGAGATAGACGACGCCGACGGAACAGGACTCAGATGGATGCAGGCTTCTGCCTCAATGCCGGTGTTTGCGCGTCCCGTAGAGATTGACGGGCGCCACTATCTTGACGGAGGTATAACCGACAGCATCCCCCTGAAGTTCATTCAGCAGAAAGGTTACCGAAAGAACGTGGTGATACTGACACAGCCAGCCGACTACTACAAGAAGAAGGCGCACGTAGGACTGGCTATGAAGATGTTTCTGAAGAAATATCCGAAGGTGGCTGAACTGATGTCAATACGACACGTCATGTACAACGAACAGCTGGATTATGTACGCTCCGAACAGCAGAAAGGCGACACCTTCCTTATCTGTCCCGACGAGAAACTGAACATCGGCCGACTCAGCCTGAAGGAAGACAAGATGAGGAGAGTGTACGAAACAGGAGTGGAAAAAGCCTTGTCGCTGCTTCCACAACTAAAGGAATTCATCGGGCACTAAACGTCTGACATTCAATATCCTACACATTCAGCGCTCAACATCCTACACACTTAACATTTAACATTCAACACTTAACATTTCCAAAAGGACTCCTTTTGCACTCCAAAACGAATTCTTTTGCACTCTAAAAGGACCCCTTTTACACACCAAAAGGACCCCTTTTGCAAGCCAAAAGGAGTCCTTTTGTTTTTAGCGGCAATTCATGCAGCCCACAAAGGGGGCAAAAGGAGCCCTTTTCGGCATGAATTCCGTAAATCACATGTGGCAATCACTTACTTCAAGGGATGCACAAGATGGCGCATAGCGTGACCGCCCCACGTAGCATCGTTGCAATATTCAAATCCCAACGATGTGTACAGACGCTCGGCAGAAGGATTGCCCTTGTCTACGAGCAGAGCAGCCGGCAGTCCGAGACTGGCAGCATGTTCGATGAAGCGGTTGAGCAGTTGCGAGGCAATGCCGCGCTTGCGATAGTGGGGATATACGGCGAGCGAGTCGAGATAGAATTCGCCCTCGGCAGTCTCGTCGTCCATATTGGAGTAGTCCATCTGCCAGTCGGCCATGGCAGCCTCCTGAAATCGGCGGCGCAGACGGTGCAGATCCTTGCCGTCATATCCCACAATGGCACCTGCTACGGGAGCCTTCTCTATGTCGTTTGGACTCGCCTCGTCGTCGACAGCCACAAAGGCGTTGCGCCAGCTGTACTGCGAGTCGTCCATAAGCACGAGTCGGAGCATTGTGTTGTGGAAATCTTCGAGCGTGTGCCCGGGTCCTACAAGAAACCGGCAGCAGTCGTCGGTCATAGCCGTAATGATGAGCCGCGCGATGTCGGCGGCATGCGTTGGATTGGCTGGTAGAATCTTCATACGTTCAATACTTTAAACAATAGATTTATATTTGATGATTTGTTTTATGTTCAATAGTGTTCGAGTATCTTCTTTATCTTGTCGGCACGCGTCTTCTTCTTCGACGGAAACATCAGCGAGAACACTCCGAGCATGTCAAAACCCTTGCGGGCCTGCTCGTCGAGCTTGGCGTTCTCCTTGACCGAGCGCAGCGACTTCTGCATATCAAAGCCCAGCTTAGGGGCTGTGACGTCTACATTGTCAAGCACCACCTCCTGCGGAATGAGCATGACGGTGTCGCGTGCCAGGTCGGCAATGCCTACACGGCGCTGCATATAATTCTTAGCCGACACGGTGGCACTGCGTGCCGCGCGCTCCAGCGTCACCACCCCCTTGTGATTGCTTACGGCACGTTCGCCCGCATCAGTCGACACGATTGCACCCGTGAGGGGCAGCCGCGTGTCCATGTCGGCAATGACAATGTGATGCTGTGCTTGTACCGACTCTGTGCATATGTAAAACGCCAGTGCCAAAAACAATCTCTTCATGTCTACAAAGATATGAAAAAGGATGCGCTGTCCAAAATCATTTACCGTTTGTTAATACCATTTTTTGATTGTTTTGTAAATGTTACAAACCGTAAAATCAAGTTTTTCGGCTGAAAGTCTTGTTTATATGGATTTAAATGTCTAACTTTGCAAAACATTCATAGACAATACATACGGAGTGCCTCCAGACATAAACACACATCAGGTAGGCACGCCTAAAGTCAAGATATTAACTTTAGAGCAACAGGAAAATGAGAATTCCGACAGCAGGACCAGTGTCGGAATTCTTGTTTTTTTATTGCCTTTCGAAAAAACAAAATAATAATTTAATCAAATTTTCAATTATGGCTTACATGTCACAAGAAGGTTACGACAAGCTCGTAGCCGAACTCAAACAGCTCGAATCAGTAGAGCGCCCAAAGGCATCGGCCGCCATCGCAGAGGCACGCGACAAAGGCGACCTTAGCGAAAATGCAGAGTATGATGCCGCCAAGGAGGCACAGGCTCATCTTGAGGAGAAGATCAATCGCATCAAGGTGTGCATCTCTGAGGCCAAGATTATAGATCCGTCGCGTCTGAGCACCGATTCTGTACAGATTCTCTCAAAGGTTGAGATGACCAATCTGACCAACAAAGCCAAGATGACCTACACCATCGTGAGCGAGAGCGAGGCCAATCTGCGCGAGGGCAAAATCTCCATTACAACCCCAATCGCACAGGGACTGCTCAACCACAAGGTGGGTGACGAGGTGGAAATCAAGATTCCACGCGGCACAATACACCTGCGTATTGACAAAATCACAGTGGAATAAAAGTCGCAGAGAGAGGCTTCAATGCTGCCGAAGGTAGCTTCTACACAGCCAGGAGCGGTATCAGTCACCGCTTGGAATACTCATTAAAACTTTAAAGATATGGATATTTTCTCAAAAATCGCAGCTGGCGAGATACCCAGCTACAAGTGCGCCGAGAACGACAAGTTCTATGCTTTTCTCGACATCAACCCATTGGTGAAGGGTCATACCCTCGTAATTCCGCGCCGCGAAGTAGACTATATCTTCGACATGGACGACGACGAGATAGCCGAATACCAGGTTTTCGCCAAGAAAGTGGCTGTGGCTATCAAGCGCGCATTCCCATGCATCAAGGTAGGACAGGCAGTACTGGGGCTGGAAGTGCCACACGCCCACATCCACCTCATCCCTATGCAGTCGGAGAAGGACATGCTGTTCAGCAATCCCAAGCTCAAGCTTGAGGCTGAAGAGATGCAGGAGATTGCAGACAAGATATACGCAGAGTTTGTAAAAGAGTAAAAACAAAACAGAAGCCCTACCCAAAACAAAAGCCCCACCCCCTACCCCTCCCCCGCAGGGAGGGGAGTAATATGTACTATTTGCTTTTAACGTTAGTATAAACTAAGCGCTAAATTGTATAAGCAAGTAAAACATACCACTCCCCTCCCTGCGGGGGAGGGGCAGGGGGTGGGGCTTCTGTTTTGTATATTAAATATACTTCTCCCCTTTCTTCATTTGTATCTCGTTGGTGAGCCGTCGTACGTTCGACGACGAGTCTTCCTTACGACATACAAGCAGAACATTGCCCTCCTCGGCAATGATACAGTTGTCAATGCCACTCACTACAGCCAGTCGGCCGTCCGAAAGCTTTATGACGTTGCCTCGGGCATTGTCGAGCACCACGTCAGTATTTATCACAACATTGTCGCCTTCGCCCTTGTGCATGGCTTCGTATATGCCGTGCCATGTGCCGAGATCGGCCCATCCGAAGTCGCAATGCATCACACATACACCATCAGTCTTCTCAAGTATGCCCGAATCGAGCGACACATTGGGATATGAGGGGAAGTTGTCGTGAACGAAGCGGTTCTCCTCTTCGAAGTCGAACACGGGATGCGTGTCGTCATAATTGCGCAGCACTACGGGCAACAAAGTGCGGAAGCAGTCAGCCAAGCAGTTTGCGTTGGCTATGAACATGCCCGTATTCCACAGAAATTCGCCACTATCCATGAATATTTTGGCAAAGTCGCGCTCGGGTTTCTCCGTAAACGACTGCACGCTGAACACACCGTCACACTCGGTTTCGCCCATTTGGATGTATCCATAACCCGGTTCCGGACGCGAGGGCTTCACTCCCATAGCCAGCACACGTTTGTGTTCTGCCACAAAACAGAATGCACGGTCCACGCACTCCTTGAACTGTTCGTCGCCAATGATAGTGAGGTCGCTTGGTGTTACAATGATATTGGCTTCCGGATTGATGTGAACGATGCGATGAGTAGCCCACGCCATACTCGGAGCTGTGCCACGATGGATAGGTTCGGCAAGCATTCGGCTTGCGTCAAGTTGCGGCAACTGCTCGCGCACAAGGTCGGCATACTCTTCATTAGTGTTAACAAAGATGTTCTCCGGTGGCAATATTCGTGCAAACCGGTCGTAGGTCTGCTGCAGCGCCGTGCGTCCCGTGCCGAAGAAATCGACAAATTGCTTGGGACGTTCTTCGCGCGAACACGGCCACAAACGGCGGCCCTTGCCTCCGGCCAGTATGACACAATAGTTATTTTCTGTTTCTTTCATGTCATTATTTTTAATTTAGGTATATTGTCATGATTTATCCCGAAAGAGATTATTTAGTGCATACGAAGTTACGAATATTAAACGAGAGCGCCAAGTTGGACCCTTGTTTTTAAAACGAAATTATCCTAAATGAACAATTATTAGGAAAAAATTTTGCAGAACAAAAAAAATATACTACCTTTGCACACGCAAAAACGCCAATGCCCAGATGGCGGAATCGGTAGACGCGCTGGTCTCAAACACCAGTGGGGCAACCCATCCCGGTTCGAGCCCGGGTCTGGGTACTAAGCATGACGGTTAAGAATTGAGAAATCAATACTTAACCGTTTTTTCTTTTTATATAAACTTTCAGAATATGGCTCAGAACGAAACTAATGTAAAGCAATACCCCGACCTCATGGCGGGCAAGAAGATTATGTATGTACACGGATTCGCCTCGTCGGCACAATCGGGTACGGTGACCATGCTGCGTACAATGATGCCTGAAGCAACGATTGTTGCACGCGACATCCCTTTGCATCCCGAAGAAGGCATACAGATGCTTCGCCAAATGTGCGAAGAGGAACAGCCCGACCTCATTATTGGCACATCGATGGGCGGAATGTACACCGAAATGCTTAAAGGATACGACCGTATATTGGTCAACCCGGCTTTCGAAATGGGCGAAACTATGTCGAAATTCACTGGCAAGCAGGTGTTTCAGAATCCCCGTCAGGACGGAGTTCAGGAGTTTATCGTCACAAAAGGCCTGATAAAGGAATATCAGGAGATGACCACACATTGCTTTGCTGACATATCAGACGAGGAGCGTGGACGTGTAATAGGACTTTTCGGCGATGAGGATCCGATTGTGCATACGTTCGGATTGTTCAGCGAGCACTACCCCACCGCCATACATTTCCATGGCGAACATCGACTGACCGACAAGGTGGCAATACACTATCTCATACCTATAATAAGATATATGGACGACCGTCAGGAAGGACGTGAGCGCCCGGTGGTGTATATCGATATCGAGACATTGCGCGACGGCTACGGCAAGGCGACCGCTTCGATGCACAAGGCTTATGAAAGGATTGTTGAGAATTATAATGTTTATGTGCTGGCTCCATCATGCACAAACAATCCGTCGGCAATGACCGACGACATAGCATGGGTGGAACAGTATCTGAGTGCGCCGGCTTGGGGACGCGTCATCTTCTCAAACGCTCGCCAACTGCAATATGGCGACTATCTCATTGCGTCCGCTCCGCAGCCCGAATTTATGGGTACGGTGATAGAATGGGGCAGCGATGAGTTCAAGACGTGGGAAGAAATAATCGTATTCTTCGACCGTTTGGGAGGACAATAGGATTTATAAAAAAGTTGAGAGTTGAGAATTTAGAGTTGAGAGTTATGATATGTATAGCTCCGACAAATGCTAATCGTTGGTAATCATAACTCTCAACTTTCAACTCTCAACTCTCAACTATAATAAGACTATTACTTTGAGCGGAACTTCTCAGCCTGCTGTTGTATCAGCGCCATATCGTTGAAGTAGTCAATCTGCATTGCTTTGCGCACCTCGTCCATTGTCTGTGCGGCAGTTTCGCGAGCCGCCTCGGTGCCCTTACGCAGAATGTTGAATATCTCGGGAATGTCCTGCTCCAATTCATGACGACGCACACGCATCGGCTCAAGAGTCTTGTTGAGCACGTTGTTGAGGAACTTCTTGCAAGTGCCGTCGCCTATACCGCCACGCACATAGTGCTCCTTGAGCTCGTCGAGGGTCTTGTATTCGGGCCAGAACTCGGCGAAATCGTCGGGTGTACTGAACGCTTCAAGATATGTGAATACGGCGTTGCCCTCAAGATTTCCGGGTTCATCCATGCTCATACGAGGCGCTCCGTTCGACATCTTCTTCACCTTCTTCCATACGTCGGCAGCCGAATCGCTGAGATAAATACAGTTGCCGAGCGACTTCGACATCTTCTCCTTGCCGTCAGTTCCGGGCAAACGACGTGCCGTAGCATTCTCCGGCAGCATGATTTCGGGTTCTACAAGCACCTCGCTGTATGTCTGGTTGAAGCGGCGAACAAGCTCGCGTGTCACCTCAATCATTGGTTCCTGGTCTTCGCCGGCAGGCACTGTAGTGGCCTTGAAGAGTGTAATGTCGGCAGCCTGGCTTACCGGATAGCAGAAGAAACCAAGCGGAATGTTGGCTTCAAAGTTGCGCATCTTTATCTCAGTCTTCACAGTCGGGTTGCGCTGTACGCGTGAAACGGTGATGAGATTCATAAGATATGTAGTCAGTTCGGCCAGTTCCGGTATCTGACTCTGTATGAACAGCGTGCATTTGGTTGGGTCGAGACCAGCCGAAAGATAGTCGAGAGCCACCTCAATGATGTTCTGGCGTATCTTCTCAGGATTGTCGGCATTGTCGGTCAGAGCCTGAACATCGGCCATGAACACAAACATTCGGTCGAAGTCGCCTGCGTTCTGCAGCTCGACACGGCGGCGCAATGAGCCAACATAGTGGCCCAAATGTAATTTACCGGTAGGACGGTCGCCTGTAAGAATTACTTTTCCCATATATTGATGTTTTTATTATTTCGTATCGATATTATTCCCGTTGCTTTCAAGAATATTGATACAAAGTTACATTATTATTTCCGAATGTCTTGTCTATATGCTCGAAAAATGCTAATTTTGAGAAATTTATGGCTCAAACACTACCCTTACAGGTTGTTATAATTGTCATTATTATAAAAAGCATGTACTATATCTTTACATGCGATACACCCATTTTTTAACTAAAACGAAGCAAATGGAATACGCAGACATACAAATAGACGACATCATACTGCGCCTGTTCAACGGCACAGCGTCGCCCGACGACATCGCCACTCTGTCGCGGTGGATGGAGAAGGATGCCGCCAACCGACAGTATTTCGAGCAGCAACAGCGCGAATGGAACGCTGACGGCGGTGGCGACATAGCCTCAACATTCGACTACGAAGCTGCCTTCGGACGTTTCGAACGCCACATTGCGCAAGACAAAGACGCACCTACAGCAGACGAATACGATGCCGACGAAACTACTCTGCACCGCTTATGGAGCATCAATCACCCGTGGCTACGCTTGCAACTACGCGTAGCAGCAAGCGTGGCAGCCGTTGCGCTCATCGTGATTGGCACCTGGCTGAGCTACAACCGCTACACCAAGCAATACGCCGACCGCTTTGCCAACATGGTCAACGTAGAAGCTCCGTCAGGCTCGCGAGCCAAGGTGATGCTGCCCGACGGCACTGCCGTATGGCTCAACGCAGGTTCGCAGCTGAGCTATTCGCAAGGTTTCGGCATCACCGACCGCAACGTACGTATCAACGGCGAGGGATATTTCGAGGTGGGCAAGGGTTCGGACATGCCCATGTCGGTGTGCAGCAGCAACATGTGCGTGCGTGATATTGGCACCAAGTTCAACTTCCGCGACTATCCGGAAGAGCCTACAGCCGAAGTGACGTTGTGAGAAGGCGAGGTAGGAGTGACCTCGGTGAAGTTCCCCAAGCACGAAGTTGTGATTCATCCCGAACAGATGACGCTGCTCGACAAGCGCACCGGACGCATAAGGGCTACCAGTTGCTACTCTGCCGACAAGCGTTTGTGGACATCGGGCGAGCTTGTCATGGACGAAATGACGATACATCAGATCTTCACAGCCATCGAGAGGGCATACAAGGTGAGCGTTGTCATAGAGTCAGAACGCGTCAAGCATCTGCAACTTTGCGGCACGCTCAATCTCGACCGCGAGAATCTTGACGAGATATTGCAAGTCATAGCAACAGCCGGAAGCATCAGCTATAAGGTGTAAAACAAAACGGTGTACCTCAAATAAGAGGCACACCGTTTTTTTATGTCCGTTTGTTTACGTTTGGTCTACAATATTAGTTGCTGCCCTCAGGAGCCTTGTCGATGAGGTCCATGAACTGGTCGAGCTTCGGAGTGATGATGATCTGGGTGCGGCGGTTGCGCTGCTTGCCCACCTCAGTAGAGTTACTTGTCACCGGATTATACTCGCCACGGCCACCTGCTGTGAGGCGCTTCGGGTCTACGCCATACTGGTTCTGCAGAGCCTGAACTACGCTTGAGGCACGCAAAGCTGAAAGGTCCCAGTTGTTGCGGATGTTCTTCATCGAAGCAGCGTTGGTGTTAACGGGTACGTTATCGGTGTTGCCCTCGATGAGAACCTCATAGTCCTTGTAGTCAGTAATAATCTTGGCGATCTTGCTGAGAGTCTCGGCAGCACGGTCGTTGATTTCGTACGAACCGCTCTTGTAGAGCATGTTGTCGGCAAGCGAGATGTACACGACGCCCTTGAGCACCTGCACGTCTACCTCCTTCATCTCCTCCTTAGAGAGCGAGCGTGTGAGGTTGTTGGTGAGCACCATGTTGAGCGAGTCTGACTTCGACTTCACCTCAACCAAGTGGCGGATGTACTGGTTCGACTCGTTGATCTGGTCAACAAGCTTAGAGATATTCACGTTGTTGTCGCCAGCGTTGGTCAAACTCTTGTCGAGCGAAGCCTGCAGCGCAGCATAGTCCTGCTTCTGCTGCTTGAGAAGTTCCTTTGAAGCGTTGAGCTGTTCCTCGAGAGCTGCCACGCGAGCCTTCGATGCTGCGAGGTCTTCCTTAGCTGTCTGATAGTTGCCGGTGAGTTCTCTGTTTTCGTTCTGGCAGTTTACAAGATCCTTCTTTGATGCGCAGCTTGAGAAAGCGAGCAAGCCTGCGAACATCGCGATTGTCAATACGTTTCTTTTCTTCATATTCTAAATGTTTTTTATTGTTTTCAAAGTAGCATTTCGGTGCAAAGTTAGCATTTAAACTTCATATTTATTACATATAAGATGTTTATATAACTAAAATGTAAAGCCGGTTTAATGTAATTTAACTGTATATGATTGTCGTAGCATGGTGTAAAATGCTATTTTTTTGTTCTTTTTATAGGGTTATTTCATTTAAAATGCTTTATTTTGCAAATAGTATTGTTTGTAAGCAATAATTTTATTCTAAGACTAATCAAAACTAAAAACAAAACATACGAATGAAGAACTTGAAGTATATGGCTGTGGCGGCATTGCTGGCGTGCGGAGCGCTCAATGCCTCAGCGAAAGACAACGTAGAGTACGTGGATCCGTTCATCGGAACGACTAACTTCAGCATCTGCAACCCGGGCGCTATCCGTCCGCACGGACTGATGTCGGTGGTGCCGTTCAACGTGATGGGATCTGACCTCAACGTGCAGGACAAGGACAAGCGCTGGTGGTCGGCGTGCTATGAGTACAACAACAAATACTTCACCGGTTTTGCGCACGTGACGCTCAGCGGTGTGGGCTGCCCCGAGATGGGCACTCTGCTCACCATGCCTACATCGGGCGAGCTTTGCGTCGACTACCGTAGCTACGGTTCCGAATACAAGAACGAGACGGCGCGTCCGGGCTATTACAGCACCATGCTTACAAAGTACGGCATCAAGTGCGAGGTGGCGTCTACGATGCGCTCGTCTATTGAGCGCTACACCTTCCCGAAGGGCAAGGGCAACCTGCTTTTCAACCTCGGCAACGGACTCACCAACGAGATTGGCGCTTCGCTGCGCCGCGTCAGCGACACCGAGTTCGAGGGCACACGCCTTTTAGGCACGTTCTGCTACAACCCGCAGGCGGTGTTCCCGATGTACTTCGTAGTTCGCGTGAGCAAGAAGCCCACGGCTTATGGCATGTGGAAGAAGCAGCCAGCTTTCGGCAACGCTCAGGCTCAGTGGGACTCCGACCAGGGCAAGTACAAGCTCTATCCGGGCTACGGTCGCGACATGGCTGGCAACGATATAGGCTATTATATGTCGTACGATTGTGCCGAGGGCGATCAGGTGGAAGTGCAGGTAGGCGTGTCGTTCGTGTCTATCGACAACGCTCGCGAGAACCTCAACGCCGAGCAGAACGGCTTCGAGTTTGAGAAGGTTGTGAAAGAGGGTCACGACGAGTGGGCTCGCACCCTCGACCGCATCACCGTAGAGGGCGGCACCGAGGACCAGCGCCGTGTGTTCTACACCGCTCTTTACCACACACAGATTCACCCGACCGTGCTGCAGGACGTCAACGGCGAGTATCCGAAGATGGAAAGCAACGAGAACGGCAAGACTGCAGGCAACCGCTACACAGTATTTTCGCTGTGGGACACATATCGCAACCTCTCGCAGCTCGAGACATTGCTCTATCCCGACAAGCAGGTGGACATGATCAACTCGATGATTGACATGTACCGCGAGTGGGGTTGGATGCCGAAGTGGGAGTTGTTCTCACGCGAGACATGGACAATGGAGGGCGACCCTGCCATCCCGTACATCGCCGACGCTTATATGCGCGGTCTGCGCGGCTTTGACATCAACGAGGCTTACAAGGCGTTCCGCACATCGGCTACTACCGAGGGCAAGAACAACCGCATGCGTCCCGATATCGACCCGTACATAGAGCGTGGCTACGTGCCGATGGGCTACTATGCTGCCGATATGTCGGGCGACAACTCCGTGTCGCACGCATTGGAGTATTACCTCGCCGACAACGCGCTCTCTATACTTGCTGGCGAACTCGGACACAAGGCTGACGCCAAGCTGTTCCGCCAGCGTGCGCTCGGCTACAAGCACTACTACTCGAAGGAGAGCGGCACGCTGCGACCGATAACTATGGACGGCAAGTTCCTCTCGCCGTTCAACCCTGAGGACGGCTACGACTTCACCAATGCGCCGGGCTTCCACGAGGGTTCTGCATGGAACTACACGTTCTACGCTCCGCACGACGTGCTGGGCATGGCTAAGCTCATGGGCGGACAGCGCAAGTTCTGCGACAAACTGCAGATGGTGTTCGACAAGGGACTCTACGACCCCGCCAACGAGCCTGACATCGCCTACCCGTACCTCTTCTCTTACTTCAAGGGCGACGAGTGGCGCACGCAGAAGACCGTCAACGACCTGCTCACCAAGTACTACACAGCGCGTCCGGACGGCATCCCCGGCAACGAAGACACTGGCACGATGTCGGCTTGGGCTATCTTCTCGATGATGGGTCTCTATCCCGATAACCCTGGCGATCCTTCATACACACTCACCACTCCGGTGTTCGAAAAGGTGACGCTGCATCTCGATCCGAAGTTCTACCCGCAGGGCGACATCACCATCGAGACCGACCGTACATCTCCGTCGCAGCTCTACATCAAGAGCATGACGCTCGGCGGCAAAAAGCTCAACGGCTACCGCATCTCGCACAAGCAGCTCGTGGAAGGCAAGACGCTGCGCATGAGTCTGAAGTAATAGCACCTCAGAAAGAAACGCATAACAGTATAAACTTAATAGGGCGTGCTGGAAGTAGCAAAACTTCCAGCACGCCCTTTTGCTGTTCAATAGCAGTTGTTTAATTCCCTGCAACTATTTTCGTTGTCTGTCCACCTGTTTTTAATATGTATATACCATTGGTAGGTAATATTATGTTGGCGGCTCCTCTTTCTACAACCAACTCCTTGACAAGTTTGCCATCTGCTGAAAACAGTTCCATTCTTTCCGGCTTACCTATATTGGTTACAGTAACGTTCTTTCCGCTTACAGATGTTTTCAATCCGCCAGTAGCCACGTTCTCAACACTTGTCGTATTGTTAGAATAAACCACCTCACCATTGTAAGATACTTCCATCAATATTCTTCCAATTCCGTCAACTCCACAACCATTGTTCCATAGCAGACCTAAGTCTGACGACAGCCCTTTGTACCAGACAAAAGTTCCACAGTCGATACCTTCCAAACTTTCTTGCACGAGCATTTTGTCGAATCCACTGTTTTCGTCTTTCTGTACGTCCAGACATGTGATGTGCGATTCTCTCAAATTGGGATAGTTATCGATGTTCCATGCGCTGTATACATCGCAGCTTTCACCTGCTTTTAGTCCGAAATCGTACATCAGATACCATGTATCTTTTGCTGCGTTAGCAGGCTTGAAGTACACTTTATCGCCATCGGTACGTATGTAGGCATATAATTGGGGCTCAGGTTTGGCTTCTTCATAATAGAATAGTTTCAGGGCTTGGCGCCCGTCAACTGTTTCCGTACCATTTAACTTGGCATACGTGTTGTTGTATACTGTATTGTCTGCCGATTGAGTTCCACACAATCTCGTTTTCCATGTCGTACCGTCTTTGAAATATGTTTGGGCGGTAACAAGCATTGGCATTATTGTAAATGCAATCAGTAAAAAAATGTTACGCATAAGCATTTGTTTTATGTGTCAAATGTTTAAATGTTAATAATAGGTTCGGCTATGTTGCAAAAATATAAATAATAAGTGTTATAAGCAATTATCTATTGCTGTTTTTGTTGATTTGTCAAATTTTTTATCTATTTTTGCGGAAAATGTTAGTAATAAAATTGCTATCACGCTTTTAATAATATTAAAAACATTGTATTATGAAAATCCGCCATCTTAAAGTGTCAGCTGTGCTTCTCGCAGCTACGTTATTGACAAGTTCGTGTGTTGGTTCGTTCAGTCTGTTCAACAAGCTTGCAGGTTGGAACAAGGGAGCAACCGGCAATAAGTTCCTCAATGAGCTTATCTTTATCCTCATTTCGCCGGCATACGCAGTGTGTGGTGTGGCTGACGTACTCGTGCTCAACACCATCGAGTTCTGGACTGGCAGCAATCCGGTTGCACAGCGCGTAGGCACAACGCAGGAGATTACGGGCAAGGACGGCAAGCTCTACGCCGTGACCACTCTGCGCAACGGCTACAAGATCAAGTCGCCTGATGGTGAGGTCATAAAGTTCAAGTACGACAAGAAGACCAATTCTTGGAGCAAGGAGGAGAAGGGCAAGATTGAAGAGCTCTTCCGCATCAACGAGGACGGCACTATCCAGGCGCATCTGCAGGACGGTCGTTCTATCACCGTTACACCCGACGCTGCTGGTCTCTACGAGGTTCGCATGGCTGCAGCCGGCGCTTGCTTCTGGGCGCAGCGATAACAATGTTTTATAAAAAATATTTACCATTTAAACCATTTCTATCAATATGCTGCTGACTGTTTCAAATTGCGCGATGGAGAGTTGTAATACCACTTATTATGTGCTCGTTCTGTTTGCTCTTTTACTGGCGCTTTTGTTCATTGTTGACTTCAAGGCGAAGCGTGCGTTAGCGAAAGTCAAGTCGGAGGATAGTGAGGGCGCAAAGCCTTCGAGCGTTACAAAGTTCATGAACGGTGTTGACTTCTTCCTGGCATTGTCGTTTTTAACTGTTGCCGTGAACCACTTCCACGTGTCTGTTTATACGCTGGTAGCCATGGCTATAGACTTCGTTTTAGGCGTATATACATTGTATCTGTGCCTTACGTTGCGCCAGAAGCTACTCACGCTCAGCGTTATCGTGAAGTTGGCAATACTCGTGTTGATTTACGTCTCGTATAAGTAGCCGCTGAACATATACAGAAAAACGACATATCTTAGGGCTTTCTCCCTGAGATATGTCGTTTTTTTGTTGCTTATTATTGTAAGTCATGCTTCAGCAGATACTTCTTTCCGCCTTATACCACGCCTCGTAGCGCTCCTGCATCGTGCGCACCGAGAAGCGTTCTTTTGCGAAAGCGTAGGCTTGCTGTGTGAGTGCGTCGCGGTTGGCGGTGGGGAGCAGGTTGAAGATGCGGCGGTAGTCGTCGATATTGTTGCCATGCGCAAGCAAAGACCAGTCGGCGGGGAGCGTGTCGGCGAGTCCTGGACACGCATTGGCTATCACGGGCAGGCGGTTGAGACTTGCTTCCATCGACAACATGCTGAGACCCTCGAACTCCGACGGCATGAACAGATAGTCGAACGACTGCATGTAGCCGGCGAGTCCGAATATCGGGGGCACGAGCTCGGCGTTGACCGACTTTCCTTCGGCGGCGATCTCCGCAAGGGTCTGCTCTACGAGTGTGCGCTGCGAACCGTCGCCGGCTATAGTGAAGTGGTAGCGCGCGTCGCCTGCAAGCATCTTCAGCACCTTGCAGAGTACGACCACGCCCTTCTGAGGCTCAAGACGACCGGCGAACAAGATGTTGAGGTGTTCTTGCTCTGGCAAGCGGCAAAAGCCGAGCGGAGGTGTTGAGATGATGAGATGTTGAGGTGTTGAGGTGTTGAGATTGGTTGGTGCTTGAGTGTTGAAGTAATCCTTCTGCTCAACCTCTGCCACACCATTATTAATTATAGGCGGCACCTCGCCGAAGCGGTCGGCGTAGCTGTCGCGCACCGAGTCGGAGATGGCGATGTTGGCGTTGTGGCTCTTGAAGAACGCCTCAACCCACTGGGCGGTGCGGGGCAGACCCGTCCAGAGGCGCGTGTTGTGGATGGTGCGCACTATCTTCACGCAGCGCAGCATACGCGGAAAAACACGACTGAACACGTAGAGCGCCAGGTCGGGCGTCTCGGTGTGCGTGTGTATCACGTCGGGGCGCCAGCGCAGAATGATGTAGAGCATGCGCAGCGGAAAGAGCAATGCGGCGATGCGCTCGAAGAGGAAGTGGAAGCTCACGTCGGGCATCCACGAGCGGTGGCAGCGCACGCCAGCCTTTTCGAGTTCGTCGATGAACTTCGGTGTGTAGGCGGTGCGTCCGCGCATTATCTCTACGACATGATACTCCATGCCGTGGGTCTGCGACTCGGCGATGTTGGCGGCTACGCGTTCGGCGCCGCCAAGCGAGAAGTGAGTTATGAGGTGGAATATTCGCATGGGGATATGATGTTGAGATGTTGTTGTGGTGAGATGGTGAGATATGATGTTGAGGTGTTGAGATATGATGTTGAGGTGTTGAGATATGATGTTGAGGTGTTGTTGTGGTGAGATGTTGAGATTTGATGTTGAGGTGTTGAGATGAGGTGTTGGGATGTTGTTATGGTGAGATGGTGAGATTTGATATAGTAATGTCACCACTTCACCATCTCACCACTTCACCATCTAATCTCACCATCTCACCATCTCACCACTTCACCATCTAATCTCACCATCTCAACATCACAGATAATCAATAACAATCACTGCATTATACGCCCAGAGCCACAGCGTGAGTGCCGTAACGAGCACCCTTGCAGCCATGCTGTTCTTGCGGCGCAGTATGTAGCTGGCGGCGATAGGGATGATGAACGCCCAGTGAGCCGTCATGATGTACACCTCGTTGAGGCCGAAACCGAAGCCCATGTGCATTATCATGTCGAAGGCGAACCACGCGAGCACCATGAGGAAGAACTTCTCGCGGCGAGCTATCCATGCGCCTGCAACAAGAAGCAGTACGACGAGAGCCTCTACGATATAGTTGACCGCCGAGCGATACTCTACGAATACGGGGCGCGTCTGCTGCACATCCTCAAGCAGATAGTCGCGGTGGAGCTGCAGCGACTCGCCGAACAGATTGTCCACTGCCGACTGCCAGCGGCTGGTTGTCATATCGCTCCATTCGAGCAGCGGCACGCTCTTTGTGAGCGCCTCGCCGTTCTGCTGCTTTACGAAGTCGTTGTGTTCATTCAGCTTCGCTATGCGTGCAGGGTCTTTCTTTGCCACTGCCGCCTCTATGCGCTTAATCTTCTGCTCCTGCGGCGCCACGATGGCATCCTGCTGCCAGACATAGATAGCGCCGAGCAGCAGCGTAGGCACCACGAACGAGAGTATGCTGCGCCAAGAGAACACCTTTCTGCCGCCTGCGAACCAAGCCGCAAGCGCCACCTTCACGCCGTTGGTGAGCGTCATGCCCGCCGTAAGGAAGAAGAGCAGCGCGCTCTGCCATAGTTTCATCGGCTTGCCCTCCTTCAGCCGGCGACCGGCTATGAGCAGCGTGAGCAGCAGCAGCGGCAGCGACAGCGCGAAGTGGTCGGGCACCATTGTGGCTATCATCACATGCGCAAAGCCGTAGAACAACGCTGTGAGCAGGACGGCGTCCATGCGGTTCACCTCCACCACGTCGCGCAGCAAGCGGTGCATGAGCACAGCCCCCCACACGTCGGCAGCCACGAGCAGCGCGCCCATGAGCAACACAGCGGCGTTGAACTCCGTGGGCGGCATTATCTGATGGTTAATCCAGAACAGCGGCAGCAGCAGCGCCACGAACAGCGGGTGGCGCAGGGCGTTCCAGTGGAGACGCATGCAGGAGATGAATATCAGCGAGAAGATGTCGTAGCCCGACATGTTCAGGTGGTTGTAGAACACCGACCAGAAGCCCACGTGCGCACCACGTGTGAACGACTGCCAATGATTGGCGATGAGCAGCGCGTTGAGCGCGGCGAACACTATCAGCGCCACTATGGCTACGGGGCGTTCCTCTTTGCGAAGTATTTTCATGTTATGTTTTCCTATATGTTGTCAGAAGAAGAGATACTGCACGATGAGCGCCACGTTCCATATCCACAGATATGCAGCCAGCGCAGCTATCAGCCCTTTCAGCGCGAGAGCCTTGCGGCGCTTCTCGGTAGCCTTCAGCAGAAAAGCCACGGCTATCGGTATGATGTATATCCAGTGGGCTGACATGATGTACACCTCGTTGATGCCGAAGCCCAGACCCACGTGCAGCACCATATCCAGTGCGAAGTAGGACATGGCGAGCCAGAAGAAGCGCGACCGTCTGCCTGCCCAGATGCCGAGCACGAAGAGCAGGGCGATGATGCCCTCAACGATATAGTTGAACGCGTAGCGATAGTGTACCATCATCGGACGTGTACGCAGCACGTCGCCCAGCAGATAGTCCTGGTGCAGTTGAATCGACTCGCCGAGAAGGTTCTCCACTATCGACTCCGAGCGCGAGGTCGTCACGTCGGTCCAGCTGATGAACTCGCCGTTGGCTATCGGCTTGCCGTTCTTGCGCACGTGCTTTTTCTTCTTCGCCGCAGCAGCTTTCGCCTTGTTTACAGAGTCGCGCTCAGCCTTGGCTGCCAGCGCAGAGTCCTGCTGTGCGGTGGTGAACGCAGCGAACGCTATCGAGTCGCGGTGCGCCTGCTCGGCCTGCTCCGCCTTCCGCTTAGCCTCCTTCGCGGCTTTCGCCTTCTCGCGTGCAGCTTTTGCCGTCACGTCGCGCGGCCATACGATGTAGTCGTAGCTCATGCGTGCCACGCCCCATGTGAGCGCCGCCGGCAGCAGAATGCAGCCGAAGAGGAACTTCGGTCGGAAGATGCGCCATCCGTTCACGAAGAGGTCGGAGAGATAAATCTTCAGTCCGTTGTTCAGCGACGTGCCGGCGGTGATGAAGAAGTAGAGCGTCGCCTGCCATCCGCTCAGCCGCTGCTTCTTCAGTATCAGCTTGCCCGACACGTAGAGCGCCAGCAGCAGAAGCATCATCGAGATGACGAAGTGGTCGGGCACCATCGTTGAGAGCATCACGAACGCGAAGCCGAAGTAGAAGACGGTAGCCAGCGTAGAGTCGGTGCGGCTCACGCCCACCACCTCGCGGCAGATGCGGTAGAGGAATATCATCGAGTAGAACGCTGCGAACAGCTGTATCGCCGACACGATGAAGATGGCGCAGTTGATGCCCGTGAGCCATATCAGTCCTTGGTTGATGAGGTAGGGCACGTACATGAAGAACGCCAGCAGCGGATGGCGGTAGACATTATAGCCCGCCGTCCAGTTGCTCACCACGCTATACGTGATGGGGTCGAAGCCCGAGATGTGGAACTTCGAGATGAACAGATGCCAGTAGTAGGTGGTCTGCGGTGTGAACACGTCGTAGTACTTGCAGATGACGAGGGCGTCGAGGACAAGGAACACCAAGAGCATCACCGTCGCCAACGGGCGTTCTTCGCGCTTCACGCGGAAGAGGCGGAACGCACTGAGGAGGGAGTTGCTATTCATATTGTTTGTTGTTGTTTTTTTTTAAAGCCTTTCTAAGCCTTTCTAAGGCAGCGTTTAAGCCGAACTAAGCCTTCTTGGGCCTTTCTAAGCCTTTGCGTAAACTTTTGCTAACTAAGCCCTCCCCGACGGGGAGGGTTGGGAGGGGCTTTTTAAAAAGAATCTTACGAGCACGAAGTTCACAGGCACGCAGATACAGAACATCGGAATCGGCGCCCACTGCTTCGGCACGCCTACCCATAGGAACAGATTAAGCGTGAGCATCTGCAGCACATAGTTGACGGCATGCGAGAAGGCGAAGCCTGCGCCGCGCTTAGCCGACGCCTTTACGCGGAACGTGTAGCGCGTGGACGCCACGAAGTTGAAGACGAAGCTGATGGCGTAACCGATGGTCATCGCCACGGTAGGGTTCAGCCAGCTGATGAGCAGCCAGTAGATGGCGTACTGCAACGCCGTTGCCAGCACGCCCACTATGCCGAAGCGTATCACTTCGCCGAGTTTTTGTCTGTCTATCATATCTTTCTTTTTTTATATATGGATGGGTGTTAACGGATTTTCTGCGCACACAAACTTCCGTTTAATCCGCTTAATCCGTGGTTAAATATTGCGCAGGCTGGGCTGTTGATTATCCGTAGCGGAGGTCTCCGGCCTCCGCCACAATCAATAACACTAATTATATATTATAATGATTTCATGTGTTATGAGCATTTACGGTTTTTACTCTACAAACTTGGTGCTGCGGAGGCTGGAGACCTCCGCTACGGATAAATCGCATTTCTGTAGTTTTGATGCACCCTCTGTGTATTTGTCATCGTTCTCCGTCCGCCGCCCGATCAGATTCCGTCCGCCGTCCGATCAGATTCCGTCCGCCGTCCGATCAGATTCCGTTCGCCGTCCGCCGATAAAGTCAAAAAAAAGCGTTTTATCTGAACGGCTTGTAATGGGCTTTGTCTGCGAAGGCGAGCAGTTCACGGTCGCCCCGGCTGTCGCCGAACGCCTCGATGTGGTAGTCGCAGCGGTGCGTCGTGAGTTCGGGCAGCTGCTTGCAGAGTCGCTCCACCTTCTCCGCTCCGTAGCAGTTGTAGGAGAGGAAGCGCCCCGTGAGTCGTCCGTCTTTGTCAGTCTCCACCTGCGTGCCGAGCACACAGAACGCCGACCGGCTCGCGCGCGCCATCTCCGTAAAGAACGGGCGCACCCAGTTGTCGATGCTCGCGCTCACCACGCACACGCTTTCGCCCTCGGCGAAGAGCTTCGAGAGCAGCGCCTTCGCTTTCGGTCTTATCAGACTGGCGTTGTCGTCGGCGAAGCGTCGGCACAGTGCGTCGAATGTTTCCGCCTTCATGCCGCGGAAAAACCATGCGAAGATGCGCTGCTTGGCGCGGTAGTTGGGGTAGAGCTTCAGCTTCATCAGCACCAGCAGCGGACTGTGCACGAGGAAACCCCAGACGAACCGCCACGTGCCGCAGGCGTAGCGTATGAACACCAGCAGCGTGTCCGCCGTCGTCAGCGTGCCGTCGAAGTCGAATGCGTAGAGTCGTTTCATATTATATAACGTATATCATAAGCAGGAACGTGAGCAGCCACGCCACCACGACAATCTGCGAGAAGTGGTCGCGCAGGATGATCTTTGTAGGGTCGCCGCTCTTCTGGTCGACCACCGCAATCTGTATGTAGCGCAGCAGACCGATGAGCACGAAGACGAACGTGAGGTAGAGGTAAGGCGTCTGGAAACGCTCCACAACCTCCGGCGAGACGCAGTACATGATGTAGCAGACGAGCGTGACGGAGGCGGTGATGGTGATGGCTTGGTTGATGAACGTGAGGTTGTAGCGCACGGTGTTCTTGCGCGGCGCCTCGCCCGTCTCGTTCATGCGCAGCACGTCGTCGCGACGCTTGGCGAACGACATGAAGAGCGTGAGCAGGAAGGTCATGATGACTATCCAGTTGCTCAGCGGCAGCTCGCAGGCGAAGCCTCCGGCGAGGATGCGCAGCACGAAGCCGAACGCCACGATGCATACGTCGAGTATGGCATACTGCTTCAGCTTAGAGCAGTAGGCGAGGTTGAGCACGTAGTAGAACACGATGACAGCCATAACGTTGCTCATCACTTCGGGCGGCAGCGTCAGTGCCACGCCGATGCCGAGCACGAACATCACTATCATGAGCGTGTAGCCCATGCGTATGGACAGCGCGCCTGAGGCTATCGGGCGCCGACACTTCACGGGATGGTTGCGGTCGGCGTCTACGTCCACGATGTCGTTGTAGCAGTAAATGGACGACGCCACGAAACTGTAGGCGAAGAATGTGAGCGTCACGAGTTCTATCGAGTGGAGGTTGAAGAGCTCGCCACCGAAAAACATCGGGATGAAGACGAAGAAGTTCTTTATCCACTGCTTGGGGCGCGTAAGGCGCAGAATATTCTTTATCATGATGTAATGTGTTGAGGGGTTGAGGGGTTGAGATGGTGAGATGTTGAGATGGTGAGATGTTGAGATATGTTGTTGAGGTGGTGGGGTGAGGGGTTGAGGGATTGACATTACTTTTTGCTGAAGATATTCAGCGCGAAGCTCGTTGTCTGATGCAGCACCCACGCTACGGGCAGCGTGATGGCTACGGTGGCGGCGAACGTTCCCCAATAGCCCAAGCCCATCGGCTGTATGTATACGAGCACGAAGTGGATGTGTATGAGGTAAGCCTCCAGACTGAGCATTCCGACAAGACGGAACGCGCGGTTCACCCACTCGGGCGTGCGGCGGAAGATGCGGTTCATCACCAGTATGGAGCACACCGTGAACGGTATGTAGAGCATTCGCTCAACGAAGAGTGGGAAGTGTCCGTGGCGCACCTGTTCAAGATATAGGCACGTGCCGAACGTCATGAGGAACGTAACGAGCAGCAGCCACACCGCATCGGGCGGCAACTGCTTGCGCGAGCGAACCATCTCGCCCATGTTGATGCCGATGAAGAAGATAGGCACGCGACTCCAGAATATCTCCAGGTGACCCAAGGCGGCATGTATCGGCAGCACCCACTGCACCATCACGCACCATACCACCATCAGCATTGGCAACCAACGATAGGTAGGGTAGCGCTCGATGAGGCGCATATACCACGGCGCAACGAGATAGAGCGCCATGATGGCGGGCACGTACCAGAACGTTAGCTCGTCGTGCAGCCAGAAGTCCCAGTTGATGGTGATGTCGCCGATGAGGTCGCCGATGTCCTTCGAGAAACGGCGCGCTCCGAGATAGTCGCGCAGGTAGAACGCCGTGGAGCAGATGAGCCATGTAGGCAGGATGCGGATGAGTCGGCGGCGGTAGAAATGGCTCACCGACGGCGTCTTTGTCCACGCGAACCACAGGCCCACGCCACTAAGGAAGAGGAAGATGTCAACCCCCACGTTGCCGCAGCGGCGCAGTCCGTAGAACGGGTCGCCGCGGTCGAGCGCCACATGGAACAGAATGACGAAGAGCATTGCGGCTCCCATCTGTTCGGCGCGGAATCGCGATATGTTTCCTAACTCAATGCTTGGTATCTTCATTGCGTAGCTTGAAATTATGGTAGAACCATGCCAATGCTATCGACGCCACGATGTACAGCAGCAGACCAGTGTACACGTCGCCGTGGCGAGAGATTGGTATGAATATTTTTCTTGTGAGCGGATGCAGCACGAAGAGTGCGGCAGAGATGGTGCCTACCCACGCTATCCACTCGTTCACGGTTTTCGGCAGCAGCTTTACGATGCCGATTGAGGCGGTGCACACGAAGAGCGGCACCCACAGCCATGTCTGGAAGTTGAAGCTGAAGAAGAACACTGCTACGACGGATATCACCATGAGCGTCATGCGCACGCCGTGTGTCAGTTTTTTGCCGTGGCGAGCATAGAGCAGTCCGGCGCAGAACGGCAGCACGCCGCCCATGAAGTTGTAGCGTACGCGGTTGAGCGTGTCGCCCTCTGGGTCGCAGAACGCCTGCATCGCCCAGCACACCGCAATGAGCAGCAGGGCGTAGACGTCGCCCTTGCGCCAAAGCAGCAGGCGGTAGACTATATAGAGCTGCATCATCAGTCCGAAGAACCAGTAGGGACCGGGCCATATCACATGGTCGGGGTCGGGCATCATGTTGTTGAACATGAACATCTGTCCGAGTATGTCCATGACGTGATACTTGTGCGATCCGGGTGTGATGGCGTCAACCATCGTGAACGCCACGAAGCCCACTATCATCATCTTGAACAGCTTAACGTAGTGATGCTTCAGGAACGGCATCACATTGGTCTGCTTCGGCGAAAGCGCGCCGCGCTTCTCGTACTTCATGAAGAGTCCGTAGGCGGAGAGGAAGAGGAACACCGGCACACCGTAATGGCCGAAGAACGACAGAAGATGGATGGGCAGGTTGAGATCGGGGTGTGCGAGCGCCTGCATCAGATCGCTTGCCTTCGACATGGTGAAGGTGTACTCGTTTTCCTTTACGGCGAAACCGAGCCAGTGACAGTAGTTGTGCAGGAAGATGCCTATTATGGCGAGTCCGCGCATGGCGGAACATTCTGTGCGGGTAAGCATTATTGAGTTTTGAATTTTGAATTTTGAGTTTTGAATTGTGCGCTTCGCGCATTTTGAGTTTATGAGTTTTGAATTTTGAGTTTTGAGTTTTGAGTTCTGAATTCAAAATTGAATAATTCAAAATCGGCGCAGCCGACAATTCAAAATTCAAAATTCAAAACTCAAAATTCAAAGCTTGTCGTAATCCGTAGTATTCTTTAATATTCTCAGGCGATTCTCGTTGTACTCGGGCGACAGCAGGTTGAGCTGTTCGTTGTAGTCGCGGGCGTGGATGCCGCCGAGATAGAGCAGCATGTGCGCAAGAGCGTCGGTCATGAAGCGCCGGTTGCGCGCGTTCACCACCTGGCGGAACACCTCAGGACGCTTCTTTATATACTTGCGCGAGCACCATATCCACATCGGAATGTCGAACTCGGCGTGCGCCAGTCGAGCATCAATCTTCGCTGAGTGCATTCGGCAGAAGAAGTGCATGTCGCCCTCGTAGCACTCCTCGCCATGGTCGGGCACGTAGATAACTATAGCGTCCTCGTTCTCGAACTTCTTCACTATCTCCGTCACCACCGAGTCGTTGTACAGAATAGCGTTGTCGTAATCGGCAAGCGTCTGACGCTCGCGGGCGTTCAGATTGGGCTTCAGTTCCTTATAGTCGTCGCCGCGGAAGAGCTTGCGCTCCTTCGGCGAACGCTGGCGATACTGCACATGCTGGCCCAGCAGATGGAATATTATGAGGTTGTGGTCGGTGTTCTGTCCCTGCAACTCGTCGTAGTCCTTCAGCAGGTCCTCGTCGTAGCGGTGCAGCTGCGTGTTGCGCGTGTCGAACTGCGCCGCGCTCAGCTTCGGGTTGTTCAGGAAGAAGCCGCCACTGAAGTCGTACACTGCCTCTTTAGCCTTCGGCAGAAACTGGTTGGTGATGAACGTTACGTGGTAGCCCGCCTTGCGGAACAGTTCGGGGAAGAGCGGATAGTCGCACCATTCGCCCTTGTCGCCCACACTGTACATCGAGAAGAGCTGCTTGAAGACGAAGCTCGTGAGGTTCCACGGTGACACTACGTCGGTGTACTTCACCAGTCGACCCTGACGCTCGAGCTTCTGCTGACGCGGTGTGGTGGGCATCGTGTAGCCGTACTGCGAAGAGTGGTGGCGGTTGTAGCTCTCGCCTATGATGAGCACGATGTTAGGCGAGCGGAACGAGCAGGAGTCTACCTGCACTTTGCTTGCCGTGCGTACAAGTCGGTCGATCTGCTTCGCCGTGAGCGTGTTGGCGTATATGCTGAACACGAGTCGGTATATTGGTTGGTAGAGCACGGCGTGGTCTTTCTCGGTGAGGGTGTGCTCAACTTCGCCGATTGTGGTGCCTGACATCAGTTTGTGCGTGGCAACCTTGTTATGCGCACTCGCGCAAACCGACCATACGAGTAGCGCAAGCACGGCGGTGCCTATCACGGGGTGTGCACGGCGCAGCAGTTCGCAGGTACGCAGCCATATCGACTTGATTAGTTCGCGCCAGCGGCGTGGAATGAAGTGGGGGAAGCGCAGTTGCAGTGCGCTGATGATATGCACGAACATGAGCAGCATCACCCATCCCACGTTACTCAGCAATACATCCGGCGACACGCATGAGCGCAGGAACTCGCCCGACTCGCGCGAGTCGGTCTCGCCTACAAGCTGCAGCATGGTAGGCGTGAGCGTCGACTGGAACTTCACGAAGCAGTAGACGTCAACCACTGCCGTGGCGTAGAGTGCGAAGTAGAAGAAGCCGCGCACCCATATCATCACCTTGCGTGGCAGCACGGTGAGAATCAGCGTGAGCACGTACACGTCGAGGAACAGTTCGAGGTAGAGGTTGTCGTAGAGGTGTGCTCCGCGTGCGTCGGGCAGCGTTGCCCACGCCGTTATGCAGCCGAGCATATACATGAACACGGCGAACGCACAATTGAGGCGCAGCGGCTCAGCCACAGCAGCGAGCACCTTACCAATAGTTTTCAAATATTTCATCTATATCTTCTGTTGTATAGTTTTCAACCTTTTATGTATAGTTTTTCAACCTATTAAAGTAATATAACGCAAATTTACACATCTTTTCTGATATATTAATTGATTGTCTTTAAAAAATATCGGTGTACGTTAAAACTAACCCACACAGATATACGAAAAAAGGGCACTCCCTTTCGGGAATGCCCTATATCTTGCAATTAAGTCATTGCTTTATTTTGCAATCAATTCTCTGCTTCGTAGCATAGAATCAGTTGCTTCTTAAGCCGTCTGATTAGTCAGCGAGCTTAACAGTAGCGCGGCGGTTGTAAGAAACCGGTGAGAGGTCGTTAACACCACCCTTGCCCTCTGTTGTGATCTGGTCGCGGCTAACACCCATCTTAACGAGTTCGTTAGCAACTGTCTCAGCACGACGCTCAGAAAGCTTCTGGTTGTAAGGAGCAGAACCAGTAGCACTGTCTGCATAGCCAGTAACTACGAGGTTAGAGTTGTTCTCCTTAGCGTACTCAGCGAGGTTCTTAACATTTACGAGATCCTTGCGAGAAGCGATGTTGTACTTGTTGAGGTTGAAGAATACAGACAACGGAGCGTTGTAGTAAGCCTTAACGTCGTTAGCAACCGGCTCATCCTTCTTTGCAGCGAGGAGACTCTTCAGACGTGCGTTCTCAGCGTTAGCATCGTTGAGCTGTGCGTTGAGTGCGTCGATCTGTGACTGAGAGAGTGCCTTGATAGCGTCTACGTCCGGAGTCTTGTTCCATGTAGACTTGCCGAGGTTGAACTGAAGACCGAGTTCTGCGTAGAGCTTGTTGTCGTGTGAATCCCATACGCGGCTGTCTGAGTTCGGATTGCCGTTTACGTTGCCGTCGAAGTCAGGCTCTGCCCAGTTCCAACCAAGCTCGAAGTAGAGACCTACGTGCTTGCTCAGACGGAATGTATTGAGGATACCTGCAGAGAGGTTCATTGCGTAGCGGTTGTAGTCGCAAGTACGGTTGATACCAGCACCTACGAAAGGAACGAAGTTCCAAACGCGTGTCTCGTTGTAACCATAGATCATGTTGCTAAGGTTGAAGAGAACGTTCTCGTTGAGTGTCCAGTGGTTGTTGTCGTGCTTGTGCTCGTCAATTACATTGCGGCCCCAAACGCCAGAGAACTTAGTGCGAAGACCAAGACCCGGTGTGAACCACTTACCGATAGCAACTGAGAAGCCCGGAGTTGCACGGAACTTCTTGAACGGGCTGCGATCGAGGCCCTGACCATGCTCCTGGTTTGAATAGAATGCGTTCCAGTCTGCACCTGCCTGAATAAACCAATTACTCCAGAATGAATTTGTAGCAACGCTGTGCTTGAGTGTAGGATCAGCAGTTGTCTCCTGAGCCATTGTACCCATTGATAAGCCACACATTGCCAAAGCAATTAATAACTTTTTCATAGCTTTTATATTTAACAATCAATTAATATTCGTTGTAATTGTAAGTACTTTTTGCCTATATTAGTTGTGCAAAGTTAATAAAAAAACAATTAGTAATACTGTTTTTTTTGAAAAAAACGTTCTAATACCTTAATTTTTATTGATTTATGTATGCATTATACTCCGAAAAGCTGTTCCAAGTCGGTCTGGCGTAGCATTGTGAGTATCTTTTTGCCGTCTGGAGTGTAGCTAAAATTGGAGCAAGCGAATAGGCTATTGACGATATTTTCCATCTCTGCGTTGGTGAGCACCTGACCGTATGTGACGGCTGCGTTGCGTGCCAGTTCGAGAGCGATGGAGTGGTTGATGTCGTCGATGGCGGATGTGGTCTTTTCGCGAGCCGACGCCACGAGGTCTTGCACAAGAGCCACGTAGTCGAGTCCGTCGAGTCCGCTCGGCACAGCCGTTATCGTGTAGTCTCCTTCTTCGTTCGGAGTGAGTTCGAAGCCGATGTTCTGCAGCTCGGGCATCACTGCCTCCACTACAACCTTGTCAGACGCCGAGAAGTGAATGGTGTCGAGGAAAAGCGGTTTCTGCGAACTTGAACGGCGCTTCTGCATCTGTTCGATATAGCCTTCGTAGAGAATGCGAGTGTGGGCACGGTACTGGTCGATAATCATCAGACCCGACTTTACGGATGTCATGATGTAGCGACCCTTGTACTGATAGTGAGTGGGCGACTTCTCTTCGAGCGGCGACGGCTCGGTTGAGGCTGACAGCATGTCTGTGTCTGCCGATAGTGCGTTGAATCCTGCCGACTGCACGTCTGTGCCGCTCGGTTGCGCATTCGCGTCTGTGTTGAAATCAAGCGAATCGGCATCGAATCCTGCTGATTGCGATATGGAGCCGTCCGGCTTTGAAAAACCTGTCGAGAGAACGATGCCGTTGTCGGCGAATGGTTTGTTTGCGACGTTAGAACGCGACTGTATTACGCCACCCGTATTGTTGCCGAAGAGCGACGGCGCTGACTGCTGGCGCGAGTGTGCCGAGCTGAGGCCTTCGTAGAGTTGCTCCCAATTGTCGGGTGCTGCGGAAGAGCGTTGCGCAGACGGTTCGTTGAACGGGTTGTATGCAGGATTGTACTGCACTTTCGGTGCGCTGATGTCTGCCTGCGGCATTGCACCGAGTGCCGGAATGTCGGGCTGTCCTTCGGTGTCGAACTCTATCGCCGTCACATCGTTGAACATGCCTACGGCGTCGCGCACGGCTGCTGTGAGAATCTGCCACACCGTCTGCTCGTTCTCGAATTTAATCTCGGTCTTCGTGGGGTGGATATTCACGTCGATGTCCGTCGGGTTGACTGTGAAGTATATGAAATAAGGTATCTGTTCGCCTTCGGGCACGAGTCGTTCGTAGGCGGTCATGATGGCTTTGTGGAAGTAGGGGTGCTTCATGTAGCGTCCGTTGACGAAGAAGAACTGGCGTGCGCCCTTCTTTCTTGCCGACTCGGGCTTGCCTACGAATCCGCTTATCTTGCACATCGTGGTGTCGATGTCTATCGGTAGCAGGTGCTGGTTTATCTTCTTTCCGATCACGTCGACGATGCGCTGGCGCAATCCGCCAGCCTTCAGGTTGTAAAGTTCGGTCTGGTTGTTGTAGAGCGTGAAGGCAACATCGGGGTAGACGAGTGCGATGCGCTCGAATGCGGTGACGATATTGTTGAGTTCGGTGGTGTTCGACTTGAGGAACTTGCGGCGTACGGGGACGTTGTAGAAAAGGTTGCTGATGGTGAAGTTGCAACCTACGGGGCACTGCACGGGTTCTTGCGACACGAAGCGCGAACCGGCGATGGTGAGTGCCGTGCCGAGGTCGTCGTCGGGTCGGCGTGTGCGCAGTTCCACTTGAGCTACAGCAGCGATAGACGCGAGCGCCTCGCCACGGAAGCCCATCGTGTGCAGATTGAAGAGGTCGTCGGCTTGGCGTATCTTCGACGTGGCGTGACGTTCGAACGACAGGCGCGCGTCGGTCTCCGACATGCCCTTGCCGTTGTCGGTCACTTGTATCGACGTGCGGCCGGAGTTGACGCATACAACGTTGATGAGTGTGGCGCCGGCGTCGATGGAGTTCTCCACCAGCTCCTTTATCACACTTGCGGGGCGCTGTATCACCTCGCCTGCGGCTATCTGGTTTGCCACTGAATCGGGCAGAAGTTGTATAATATCGTTCATGTCGTTAGTTGTTCTCTTAGGGTGTGTCTTTTAATATATGTGGCTCGGCTACATCGCTATCAGTAGTATGATGGCTATGAGCAGGAAACCTATCATCACAAGCAGTCCCAGTAGCCGCACTTGTCCGTTCTGACGGCGACGCGACGGCGGTTCGGCTTCTCTTATCGAACGCTCTGCGAGTTCTTCGGGCGGTACGCCACGGCGCAGATTGTTGAGAAGGTCGCGCTGCTCGTTGCTGAAGCGGAATGTATGGTGGAAGCCGCGGGGGCGGCGGTTGAAGAAGTACATTGTGAATGTTGAGATGTTGTGGTGTTGAGATGGTGAGGTGTCGTGGTGTTGAGATGGTGAGGTGTCGTGAGATGTTGTGGTGTTGAGATGTTGAATGGTGAGGTGTTGTGGTGTTGAGGTGTTGAGATATGTCATTTCGGCTTTGACGTTTGCCGTAGCGGAGGTCTCTGGCCTCCGCAGCAGCAAACAAGTCTTATTTTGTTGTAAAGCCGAGCAGCAAACAAGTCTTATTATGCAGCAAAGCCGAGCAGATAATAGCTATTCCAACCTCTGCAGCGGCGCCTCTATTCGCGGCATAGCCTTTAGTTCGGTGCCAGCCGCCTTGCCTCGCCAGTTGAACACATCGTACTTGTCCTTCGGTCTTATCTCCTCGAACCATGCGAACTCCGGCAGCTTGTACTTCTCTGGCGGTATCTGCGTGATGGGATACATCGTGCCTACAGCCTTCGACGCCCATATCTTCTGCAACTTGCGTTCAGCCGACATGTACATGCGTAGCGTGTCGGTCTCCATATAGTTGAGCTCTGAGAGCACGGAGTCCTTCTGGTCGGCGTTGTAGTAGAGCGACTTCACGTTGCCCGTTGCCTCGGCGCGTCGTATTGCTCCGTCGGTGAAGAAAGCGTCCATGCGCTTCGACGAAATCTGGTTGAAGTGATTCTTCTCGTCGCACTTCTCCACGGACAGCGCCTGCCCCACAATCTCAGCCTTGCGCACCGTCGAGTCGTTCATGTATACATGTATCACCTCGCCCAGCAACTGTCTGCCGAGGTTCCACACTATCGGGTCGCGGTACATCGTCATGCACGAGTCTTGCGAGCTGAACACGAGCGAGTCGCACACAGCCTGCACGTCGTCGCGGTAGGCACGCACATGGTTGAAGGCGTGCACCTTGCGGTAAACCGAGTCGGTCTCGATGTTGAACGTGTAGAGCTTCAGCGAGTCGGCATGCACGTAGAGCGTGTCCTTCTGCGAGTAGTCGAGCATCAGCGCGCGCTTCGTAGCGTAGCCGTAGCCCGTTGTCTCGTTGTAGAACAGATGGTCGCAGCGCAGTTCGTTCTTGTTCTCCGTGTCGGTGTATATCACGTTGCCGAATCCTTCGTTCTGCTTCAGCTTGTCGTTGTGGAAGAGCGAGTCGCCGGTGATGGTTTTCTTGCCGTCCACGATGGTGGAGCGTCCGAACAGTTGCGACATATTCGTTTTACTGTTGGTGTAGGCGTCGGTAGTGTTGATGACGGTGCTCTTCGACTTGATTGTAGACGGACCCGTAACGTGAGCGATGCGGGTGCGTGTGTCGTAGTGGAGTGAGTCGGTGTTGATGATGTTCTCGCCGCTGCGCATGTGTACGTCGTAGAAGAATGCCGCCTTGCGTGTCGCGGTGTTGTACTCGCCCCAGTCACTCACCAACTCGTCCTTGCCGTCGATGAGCTTGCCGCCCTCGAAGAAGTAGGCGTTGTCGTACAGACGGTCGTAGTCGAGCGAGTCGGTGTAGAGCGTCTGCGTGCGATGCTTAAGCACCACGTTGCGGCGTGCGTGCATCATTTGCTCCGCACCTATATAGTCGGCATAATCGCACTTGAGTGAGAGCGTATCGCCCTGCTTGAAGTGAACGTGTCCGAACGCCTTCACCGAGTTAGCCTCCTGGAAGAAGTAGGCGCTGTCGCACCACAGCTGTGATCCGGCATGCGTGAAGTGTACCTTTCCGCGCAGAATCTGTGCGTCGGGCACCGCGCCGTACATGTCGTAGGCGAGCTCGTCGGAGTGGACGAGATACACACGTTCGTCGGTCCTTGGTCGCTTCCTCTTGCCCTTCGGCGCCACAGAAGCCCATATCAGGCAGAAGCCAAAAAGGCATAGAACTGCTGCGAGAGCGGTTCTATGCCAGTTGTTCGTTATTGGGGATTGTCTTTTCTTCATTATTATTCTAAGCCTTTCTAAGCCTTTTAGGCGTTCTTAAGCCTTCCTGAGAGCCTTATTTAACCCAGCCTTCGTACTCGTACTTATAGTTCTTGTAGCGATCCTGCATACGCACATAGGTGGTCTTTATCTTCTTCACCACCCAATTGTGCAGGAACTCGGCGCGCTGCTTCTGAAGCACTACGTTCTTCAGCACCTGGAAGTCTTCGTTGATAGTAGCGCGGTGTGCCGGTATGCGGTTCTTCAGCTTCACGATAGCCACAACGTTCTTGCCCTTCTCGTTCACCATTGTGAATGCATCAGACACGTCGCCGACCTCCATGTTCTCCACTTTGCGAGCCACCTCTGTCGGCAGGTCCTTCATCTGGAACTTCGATGTGCGGCCATCCTCGCTGTTGAACGACATGAGACCGTGGTTGTTGCGTGTGTCCTTGTCGTCAGACATGTATGTAGCAGCCTCCTCGAACGCGAGCTTGTTGGCGCGTATGTCGGTAGCGAGCGAGTCGAGCTTCACGCGCATCGAGTCGGTAGCCTCTGCCGATACACGCGGGATGCGCAGGATGTGGCGCACCTTGATCTTGTCGCCGCGCTTGTCTATAAGCTGTATGATGTGGAAGCCATACTCCGACTCAACAATCTTCGACACGCGCTTCGGGTCGGTGAGGTTGAACGCAACTGCAGCGAAGGCTGGGTCGAGCATACCGCGACCAACGTAGTCCATCTCGCCGCCCTGACGTGCAGAGCCTGGGTCTTCGGAGTAGAGGCGTGCGAGCGTTCCGAAAGAAGTCTCGCCGCTTGTGATGCGGTCGGTATATTCGCGCAGCTCGTTCTTCACGTGGTTGATTTCCTCCTGCGAGATCTTCGGCTGCTTTGTGATTATCTCCACTTCTACCTGCGTCGGAACGAGCGGAATGCTGTCCTCTGGCAAGTTGTTGAAGTATTTGCGTACGTCAGCCGGCGTAACGGCGATGTCGCTCACGAGTTTCTCGCGCATCTGCTGTATGAGCTGGTTATTGCGGAAGTCGTCGTGCAGCTGCTGGCGCATCTGCGTAACGGTCATCTTCTTGTATTCCTCCAGTTTCTCCTTAGAGCCAGCCTGCTGTATCCAGCGGTTTATCTGCATCTCTATGTTCTGCGAAATCTCAGCCTCAGTAACGTTGATTGAGTCGATTTCAGCCTGATGGAGGAACAGCTTCTGCACAGCGATCTGCTCAGGAATGATATAGTCGGGGTCGCCGTTCCATGTCATACCCTCCATCTCGCCCTGGAGTTTCATCATTTCCACGTCCGATTTGAGGATGGGCTGGTCGCCTACCACCCATATCACTTCGTCTACGATGCTGTGCTCTGGCACGCGCTCCTCGGTCTTGAGCGTGTCCTGCTTAAGCTCTGTGTCCGAACCGGCATAACTGCCTGCGTTCGCACCGATGCCCACGAGCAGAGCCGCAGCGGCGAAAGTCGCCATTATAATGTTGCGTTGTTTTCTCATGTATATGTATATATTATAATATGTATAGTGTGTAGAGGGAGCGCCAGCACCCTCCGACGATTAGTGCTTGTTAACGGTGCTGAGCACATCCTTGTTCACTACGACCGTGTAGCGCTTGCGCAGAGCTTCAATCCACGCCTTCTCGAGCTGCTCCTGATAGTCGGCAACAACAAGTTCGCGCACGTCGTTGTATGTCTTCGGAGCCTTCAGCTTCTCGCCGTATGTAGCCGAGATTGGGAAGTCTTTCACGTCAGCCACAGTAGTGTCCTTAGCGAACACCACCTTGTCGATGAGCGCGTTGTCGCCCTCGCGGAAGATGCCCTTTACGACCTTGATGCGTATTGTAGAGTCGTTGAACTCCTTGCGCAGACGCTCAGCCCATTTTTCGAACGGAATGTTCTTCAGCGACTTCTTCACAGCCTCTACGTCGCCCTCCTGCTTCACCCAGTAGGCGATGCCCTTGAAGCGCGGCTGTTCCCACTTGTAGCGCTTGCGGTTCTTCTTGAAGTAAGCTGCGAGACCCTTCTCGTCCTTCGCTGCCTTGTCCCACACCGTGCGGTTAGAGATTTCGTAGAGCAGCAGTCCGTCGTGATACTCGCGGATGAGGTTCTTCAGTGCAGGGTCGGCAGCCGTCATTTCGTCGGCGCGACGGTTGATTATGTCCTCCGGTGTGCACTGCGGAACGGAGTGCTTTGCTATAGAGTCGATGTTCTGCGAGATGATTCGCTCGCGCAGTCCGCGGCTTTCGATGAAGCGGTGTATGTCGGCGCGAACCGTATCGTAGGGGAAAAAGTTCTGTTTTGCTTCGACCTTAATGATGTGATAGCCGAACGGTGAGAGGATTGGCTTTGATATCTCGCCCGGCTTCATTGCGAAGATGGCGTCCTCAAACTCCTTCACCATGTATCCGCGCTGCACCCAAGAGAGGTCGCCGCCACGGCGTGCCGAACCCTTGTCGTCTGAGCAGCGCTGTGCAAGCTCGGCGAAGTCGGCACCCTTGATGAGCGCGTTGTATATTGAGTCGGCACGTACGAGCGCTGAGTCGCTCTGTGCCTTTGTTGCGTTCTGCTTCAGTGAGACGAGTATGTGGCGCGGGCGAACCAGTCCGCCGTTCCCGTCGATGCGTTTGCGTGTGTCTTCGTAGATGGTGCGTGCCTCGCGCTCTACGTCGTTGTCGTTGATGAAAGAAGGGCGTATCTGCTGGTCGCGGTACATGCGGAACTCGTCGCGGAAAGCCTTTGTGGTGTCGATGCCAGCCTCTTCAGCTGCCATCACCTTCAGTTTGTAGTTCACAAACAGGTCGATATATTCGTCCACGCTCTTCTTGTCGACAACGGTTTCAGAGTTGTTCTTGTTGTACGAGTACTCGAACTCCGAGCGCGGCACAGCCTTTCCGTTTATAGTCATGATAGTTGGGTCGGCTGTCTGTGCCGATGCTGTGGTTGCTGCCACGAGCAGTGCTACCAACAATGATTTTACCTTCATTTTTTCTTTTGGTGTTTGTTTATTGGGGCTTTCTCCCCACAATTCTTGTATATTTAAATTGGCTTGAAAACCCAATAACAACACGGCAGGAGATGCTTTCGCACCTCAAGCCGTGTGGTTGTTGGGCTTTCTTTCAGTGTTCAATATTTATTACTGTGGGCGCGAGTAGTTCGGAGCCTCACTTGTAATTGTGATGTCGTGTGGGTGGCTCTCGAGCACACCTGCGTTTGTGATGCGTGTGAACTTAGCGTTGTGCATAGCCTCGATAGTGCCAGCACCGCAGTAGCCCATACCTGAGCGCAGACCGCCGATGAGCTGGTAGATCACCTCCTGCACGGTTCCCTTGTAAGGTACGCGTCCGGCGATGCCTTCCGGCACGAGCTTCTTCACGTCCTTTGTGCCAGCCTGGAAGTAGCGGTCCTTAGAGCCGTTCTCCATTGCCTCAAGCGAACCCATGCCTCGATAGCTCTTGAACTTACGTCCGTTGAAGATGATTGTGTCGCCGGGGCTCTCCTCTGTGCCTGCAACGAGCGAACCGATCATCACTGAGCTGCCGCCTGCTGCGATAGCCTTCACGATGTCGCCAGAGTAGCGCAGACCGCCGTCGGCGATCAATGGAACGCCAGTGCCCTGGAGTGCAGAGTAAACGTCGTAAACTGCAGAGAGCTGCGGAACACCTACACCTGCTACGACGCGGGTTGTACAGATTGAACCCGGACCGATGCCTACCTTAACGGCGTCGGCACCATTCTCAACGAGCATTCTTGCAGCCTCGCCGGTAGCCACGTTGCCTACAACGATGTCTACGTTCGGGAACGAAGCCTTTGCCTCGCGCAGCTTCTCGATAACGTACTTAGAGTGGCCGTGAGCGGTGTCGATAACGATAGCGTCGGCGCCAGCCTCGACGAGAGCGCTCATGCGGTCGAGTGTGTCTACTGTTACGCCTACACCTGCTGCTACGCGCAGACGACCCTTCTCGTCCTTGCAAGCCATCGGCTTGTCCTTAGCCTTGGTGATATCCTTGTATGTGATAAGACCTACGAGGTGGTTCTCGCTGTCTACAACCGGCAACTTCTCAATCTTGTTCGACTGGAGGATGTCAGCGGCTGCTGCGAGGTCGGTCTTGATGTGTGTAGTCACGAGGTTCTCGTGTGTCATCACGTCGTCGATGAGTTTGTCGAGATGACGCTCAAAGCGAAGGTCGCGGTTTGTAACGATGCCTACGAGATGGCACTCTTCGTCCACTACCGGTATACCACCGATGTGATATTCCGCCATCATATCCAAGGCGTCCTTAACGGTCTTGCCACGGCGAATTGTCACCGGATCGTAGATCATGCCGTTCTCGGCACGCTTTACGATGGCTACCTGACGCGCCTGGTCTTCGATAGACATGTTCTTGTGAATAACACCGATGCCGCCTTCGCGTGCGATGGCAATAGCCATAGCCGACTCCGTTACGGTGTCCATGGCTGCTGTGACAAAGGGCACATTCAAGCAGATGTTACGCGAGAACTTGGTTTTCAACTCTACCGTCTTGGGCAGTACCTCTGAATAAGCGGGAATAAGGAGGACGTCATCGTATGTGAGTCCGTCCATTACAATTTTATCAGCAACAAATGATGACATATAACTTAAAAAATTTATTGCGTGCAAATTTAGCAATAAAAATCCATACACGAAAAATTAAACACGATTTATTTTCTGTGTTAATGCTAATTAACGGAATTTGAGCGGAGTTGTGTTGGTTAGGGGTGTGGTTAGTTAGGGGGCAGTTTGTGTGCAGTTGGTTAGGGGGTGCAGTTGAGACAACTGCACCCCCTGAAAGCACCCCCTGAAAGCACCCCCTGAAAGCACCCCCTGAAAGCACCTCCTAACAGTGTTAGTTGGCTTGTTCTGAAAGGAACTTGATGCGCACGAGGCGTATTTCGTTTTCTTCGTAGTCGCCGAGTTCATCGAGTGCGGTGTCGATATCGTCGGTGTCCGATTCGCGGAAGTACTCGTAGATATCGTCAATCTGGTCTTCGTCCATTACGTCTTCGAGGAAGTAGTCGATGTTGAGTTTCGTTCCGCTGTAGACGATGGCATCGAGGTCGTTGAGAAGGTCCTCGAAGTCGAGTCCGAGTGCCGAGGCGATGTCGTCGAGCGGCATGCGGCGGTCGAGATATTGTATTATCTTCACCTTCTTCATCGAGTCCTTCGCCACGGTGCGTACGAACAACTCCTCGGGGCGTTCTATTTCGTTGTCCTTGCAGTACTGGCTGATAAGCTCGCAGAACGGCTTGCCGTAGCGGTTTGCCTTGCCCACGCCGATGCCCTGGATGTTGCGCAGTTCCTCAATCTTCATGGGGTACATCGTAGCCATCTGTTCGAGCGATACGTCCTGGAATATGACGTATGCCGGCAGGTTCTGCTTGCGTGCCGTTTTCTTTCTGAGGTCAACGAGCATGTTGTAGAGCGTAGGGTCGAGCGCCGAAGCTGTTGCCTCGCTGCCTTCGTCCTCTGTGTCGGAGAAGTCGGTGTCCTCTACGTATGTGAACGGTGTAGGGTTCTTCACGTAGCGTTTGCCCGCCGCCGTCACCTTCAGCAGTCCGTAGCTTTCTATGTCCTTATGAATGTAGCCCGCAATCATTCCCTGACGAATCACGGGGTTCCATATCTTCGCTGGCATGTCCTCGCCAGCACCGAAGTCTTCGAGCTGCTCGTGGTGATGGCTCACGATGTCGTCGGTTGCGCGTCCTTTCACGAAGTCGACGATATAGTCCTGGCGGAACGCCTCCTTCACGGCGATGATTGCTTTAAGCACTATGATGAGCGCCTCCTTGCCGTCGCGCTGCACCTTCGGATGCAGACAGTTGTCGCAGTTGCCGCAATTCTCGTGTGGATATTCCTCGCCGAAGTAGTGCAGCAACACCTTGCGTCTGCACACCGATGTCTCGGCGTATGCGGCAGTCTCCTGCAGCAGCTGCTTGCCTATGTCCTGCTCAGCCACGGGCTTGCCCTCCATGAACTTCTCCAGCTTCTGCAAGTCTTTGTAAGCATAGAATGCTATGCATATTCCCTCGCCGCCGTCGCGTCCTGCGCGACCCGTTTCCTGATAATATCCCTCAAGACTCTTCGGTATGTCGTAGTGTATGACGAAGCGCACATCGGGTTTGTCGATGCCCATGCCGAAGGCTATGGTAGCCACGATGACGTCGATGCGCTCCATGAGGAAGTCGTCCTGCGTCTGCGAGCGTGTAGCCGAGTCGAGGCCGGCGTGATAAGCCGCCGCCTTTATGTCGTTGGCTTTCAGCACGGCAGCCAGTTCCTCCACCTTCTTGCGCGAGATGCAGTAGATAATGCCGCTCTTGCCTGGGTGTTGTTTGATGAATTTAATAATCTGCTTGTCGATGTCGTTCGTCTTCTGTCTCACCTCATAATAAAGGTTAGCGCGGTTGAACGAGCTCTTGAACTCCTTCGCGTCGGCTATGCCCAGACTCTTCTTTATGTCCATGCGCACCTTGTCGGTGGCTGTAGCCGTGAGCGCTATGACCGGAGCTGCGCCAATCTTGTTTATCGTAGGGCGTATGTTGCGATATTCGGGGCGGAAGTCGTGACCCCACTCCGATATGCAATGCGCCTCGTCGATGGCGTAGAACGAAATCTTGAACGAACGGAAGAACTCCAGGTTGTCCTCTTTGTTGAGCGACTCCGGCGCCACATAAAGCAGTTTTGTGCGGCCCTCGTGCACATCCTTGTACACCTGATTGATGGCAGCGCGGTTGAGCGACGAGTTCAGATAGTGAGCCACGCCGGTTTCCTCGCTGAGTCCGTTCACTACATCCACTTGGTTCTTCATCAGCGCGATGAGCGGCGACACCACGATTGCCGTGCCTTCCATGATGAGCGACGGCAGCTGGTAGCACAAGCTCTTGCCTCCGCCCGTAGGCATGAGCACGAATGTGTCATTGCCTTCAAGCAGATTGCGTATTATTGCTTCTTGGTCGCCTTTGAACGAGTCGAACCCGAAGTGGTGTTTCAGTTGTTCGTTGAGGTTGATTGTCCCAGTCATAGTAAAAAGATTTGTCTAAGTGTATCTCGAAGCCACTACTGGAGATTTGCCTTCTCCAGCTGTGCCTTTGCGTACTCCAGTGTTACGGTGAAGCTGTCGATGTTCTTGGTCGGAGCCTCGAACATAGCGTCCATCACGATCGACTCTACGATAGAGCGCAGTCCGCGTGCGCCGAGCTTGTACTCCACAGCCTTGTCTACGATGAAGTCGTATGTCTCGGGTGCGAACTCGAGCTTGATGCCGTCCATCTCGAAGAGCTTGGTGTACTGCTTTATGATAGAGTTCTTCGGCTCTACGAGGATGCGTCGCAGCGCCTCGCGGTCGAGCGGGTTGAGGTATGTGAGCACCGGCAGACGGCCGATAATCTCGGGTATCAAGCCGAACGACTTTAAGTCCTGCGGCAGGATATACTTCATGAGGTTGCCCTTGTCGATGTTGCGCACGTTCTGTACCGAGTTGAAGCCCACCACGTGGGTGTTCAGACGCTGTGCTATCTTGCGCTCGATGCCGTCGAACGCACCGCCGCAGATGAAGAGTATGTTGCGTGTGTCGACGTGTATATAGTCCTGGTCGGGGTGCTTGCGTCCGCCCTTTGGCGGCACGTTCACCATTGTTCCCTCGAGCAGCTTGAGCAGGCCCTGCTGCACGCCCTCGCCGCTCACGTCGCGCGTGATGCTTGGGTTGTCGGCCTTGCGCGCTATCTTGTCAATCTCGTCGATGAAGACGATGCCGCGCTGCGCCGCCTCCACGTTGTAGTCGGCCACCTGCAGCAGGCGCGAGAGAATGCTCTCCACGTCCTCGCCCACGTATCCCGCCTCGGTGAACACCGTTGCGTCTACGATGGTGAACGGCACCTTCAGCAGTTTTGCTATGGTGCGTGCGAGCAGCGTCTTGCCCGTACCGGTCGAGCCGACCATGATGATGTTGCTCTTCTCTATCTCCACGCCGTCGTCCTCTGCACCTTCCGAGTGCTGCTGCAGACGCTTGTAGTGGTTGTATACGGCTACCGACAGATACTTCTTCGCATCGTCCTGACCGATGATATACTCGTCGAGATATTCCTTTATCTCCGTTGGTTTCGGCACGTCGTTGAGCGACACGTCGAATGTGCCCGAGTTCTTGCGCGTTCCCTCCGATCCGAAGCCCGCTTCGAGCACAATCTGATAAGCCTGCTGCGCACACGAGTCGCAGATGAAGCCGTTCAGTCCGGTGATGAGGAAGTTTACGTCCTTCTCGCTTCTTCCGCAGAAGCTACATACTTTCTTTGGCATTTTTGTTCTTCTCTTCTCTTTACTTCTTGCGTATCATTACTTGGTCGATCATTCCGTACTCCTTAGCCTCCTCGGCTGTCATCCAGTAGTTGCGGTCGGAGTCTGCCCACACCTTGTCGAACGGTGTGTGCGAGTGTTCGGAGATGATGGTGTAGAGTTCTTTCTTGAACTTCTGTATCTCGCGTGCTTCGATCTCGATGTCCGAAGCCTGACCCTGCACGCCGCCGAGCGGCTGGTGAATCATCACGCGGCTGTGCTTCAGCGCCGAGCGCTTGCCTTCCTGACCTGCCACGAGCAGCACCGCAGCCATCGAAGCCGCCATGCCCGTACACATCGTAGCCACGTCGGAGGTGATGAACTGCATGGTGTCGTAGATGCCGAGACCTGCTGTCACGCTGCCGCCGGGAGAGTTGATGTATATAGAGATGTCCTTGCCCGGGTCTACAGAGTCGAGGTAGAGCAGCTGCGCCGAGAGCGTGTTGGCTGTATAGTCGTTGATTTCGGTGCCGAGGAAGATGATGCGGTCCATCATCAAGCGCGAGAACACGTCCATCTGTGTCACGTTGAGCTGGCGCTCCTCAAGGATATACGGGTTGAGGTACTGCGCCTGAGCCTTCATCACGTCGTCGAGCATCATGCCGTTAATGCCGAGTCTACTTGTTGCGAATTTTCTGAAATCGTTCATATCTGTAAGTTTCGTTTTTTCTGAAGTTCTCTTCTGCTTCCAGTTCGTATACGCCGGCTTGCGCCAGCCGTATCTTATATATAATAATGTGTAGTTTTATATGTATGATATCGAAGCAGATACAAAGATACAAAAAATGTATCGAACAGGGCGAATATTCTGAAGAAAAATTTTCGTAGCTTTGCAACTTATCGCTTTCATTATCAGTCAAACATACAGAAACAACTAAAAAATACGAACAGATATGAAAAAGACAATCTTTTTAATGGCGATGCTGCTGGCGCTCAGCGCAGCGGCTCCTATGGCTTCCGCCGCACCGCAGTCTCACCGCAATCGTCCGCACACACAGATGGTGGACAAGAAGGATAAGGACGCTGCCGACGAGGAGGAGGGCATCGTGGCTTACTCGGATACAGTAACTGCCGACACGGCGTCTGCCGCTAACGGCAGAGCCACGTTCGACAACGATGCCCCCGTCAGTCGCGACGAACTGCTCTCGTTCTACAACAGTTTGCCCGGATGGATCGTAAAGCTCTTCCTTATAGTGTGCGTTTTCGTGCCGATGCTGCTGTGCTTCCTCGCGCCTATCATTGTCGTTCTGCTCGTCATACGCTACTTCATGCGCCGCCACAAAGACCGCGTGCGACTGACTGAGATGGCTATGGAGAAGGGCGAACCATTCTCCGACGAACTGAAACCGCTCAGCAAGAAGTCGCCCGAGTATATGTGGCGCCGCGGAGTGCGCAACACGTCGATTGGTGCCGGACTCATGATTTTCTTCTGGTTCTTCAGTATGCAGTCGTTCATGGGCATAGGCGCTCTTGTGGCGTGCATCGGACTCGGACAGATGTTCATGGTGAAGTACAACTACGACAGTAAGATGCCGTGGCAGAAGCGCGACGACGAGGACGAAACCGACCATTGACCCCATTCTTTTAAAGACAGAACGATATGAAGGATACTAACGACGATCTCTCTCTTATACAGCAGGTGGCTGAGCTTCACGACAAGACGGCTTTCGACCGTCTTGTCAGGAAGTATCAGTCGCCTATAAGGCGCTTCTTTCTCCACCAGACGCTGGGAGACGCGCAGCTGAGCGACGACCTCGCGCAGGACACCTTCATAAGGGCTTATACCAGCATCGGGACGTTTCGCGGCTCGGCGGCGTTCTCCACATGGCTCTTCCGCATAGCCTATAACGTGTTCTACGACTATCGGCGCCGGCTGCGCCCGTCTGCCGACGACCTTGACGCAGCGCGCCCCGCTGCAGCCGGTGCCGACCGGTCGCTCGGGATGGATGTCTACGGTGCTCTCGCCCGTCTGCCCGACGCCGAGCGCACATGCGTCACGCTACAGCTCGTCGACGGCTATCCCATCGAACGCATCGCCGCAATAACGGGCATGGCGGAGGGCACGGTGAAGTCGCATCTCTTCCGCGGAAAGCAGAAACTTACCGCATTCCTGCGGCAGAACGGCTATTCTTAAGACCCTAAATGTAGGTGGAAAAATAAAAGACAACGTAAAAATTCAATCATGCTATGACTGATGTAAAGAATAAAACAAGTTATGACGAGACTGTCGACGAGGCGCTTCTTCAGCGGTTCTTCGCCGACAGCGCTCGCATGGATATCGCCGACGACGGATTCACCGACCGCCTCATGCACCGTCTGCCCGAGGAGGTGGATGCCCGCTGCTACCGTCTCTACCGCTTGTGGACGGCAGCGATGGCAGCGGTCTGCGTTGCCGTCTTCTTCTTCGTCAACGGCTTCCAGCTGCTCAAGCTGCGCGTGTGCGGCGCGGTCGGCGGTTTCCTCGGCGACGTGGTTCACGCCGTACAGGATAGGGTGGGCTCGCTCTCGCTTCCCGCTTCCGTCTCCTTCCCCCCGTCAGCCGACTGGACAACGCTGCTTCATACTTCGCTCATGATAGCGATAGCGCTTGTCGTGCTCGGCTCGCTCGTGCTGTACGACCTCAACGAATCGGTCTGATCCACAAGCCGCCTCGTCCTTCTGCTCACGAAATGTCATCGTGTAGCGAACGGAATCCGATCGGACGGCGTACGGAATCCGATCGGGCGGCGAACGGAATCTGATTGGACGGCGTACGGAAACCGATCGGACGGCGTTCGGAGTACGATGATTGGAGCACACAATAGTAGCGGAGGTAAAAGCCTCCGCAGCACCAAGTCTGACACTAATGATAATGGTTAGCATCGCTGGTTGCTGCGGAGGCTTTTACCTCCGCTACTAATATGGCTGTTTAGAAAACGAATGTGCTGAATCGCTTGGTGTTCGCTTCCTTCTGCTTCAGCTCATCCTGCATCCGCTGCATCGCCATTTTGAAGAAGAAGCGTATGAGATGCTCGTCGGTGGCTTCGGTGCGAATCATGCGCAGAGCGGAGATGTACTCCTGACGGGCTTCCGACGGAATGATGAGCAACGGATGCCCCATGCGTAGCAGGATATAATTGCTCACGAGACGACCCGTTCTGCCGTTTCCGTCGCGGAATGGATGCAGGTACTCGTAGAAGCCGTGAAAACGGGCGGCAAGCACCATCGGGTGAGCGGCGGCTGTGGCGATGGCTTGCTCCGTCGTTTCGAGCAGTCGCGGCACTCTGGCTATCAGCTCTTCGTGGTCGCCGAACACGGTGTCGCCGGCAGCCATGTCGGTTGTCGTGTATTCGCCTGGCGTTGCGTCGGGCGCACGGTAGGCGAGCGTGTGACTTGTTACGCGACGGTTTATCTCCTTCAACAGCGCCTCGTCGAGCGGATGCTGCACGTTCCGCATCATATACTCGAAAGCCTCGAAGTGGTCGAGCATCTCGAAAGCCTCGAACAGCGTCTTGCCAGCTGGAATCATGCCCAGGCCCTTCTCCTTCAGTTCGCGCGTGTCGTCAACAGAGAACGAGTTGCCCTCGATGGCGCACGAGTGCGTGGAGAAGAGCACCTCGTTATACTTGAAGTATTCCTTCCCGTCCATTCTGTCGATGACAAGCGACTGGTATCTGCCTCGCAAGTCTTCGTATTCCTTTATTTCTTTTTCGAATGCCATAGTCGTCCGTTTTAGTTTGCTAAGATACAATTTTTGTGGAAAAGCGCCAAGCGCTTGAACAAAAAACATCAAACACTTGAAGAAAAAACGTACGAAACGCTAAAACAAAAAAAAGAGGATGCAACCGAAGTTGTATCCTCTTTTTGCGTGACTCGCATGGGGCTCGAACCCATGACCCCAACATTAAAAGTGTTGTGCTCTACCAACTGAGCTAGCGAGTCTCCGTATTAGCTTTATATTTCAAAAGCGTGTGCAAAGGTAGTGGTTTTTTATAAATTACGCAAATATTTTGTTTGTTTTTTACGTTTTCCACTTCTTTTTCGTCTATTTCTGTTGGTTTTCTACTGCTGTAGGCGGGTCGTCGTCGTTCAGATGCTCCTTTGTGACGTAGCGTTGCCAGTAGGCTATAATGAGCGACGTGAGCGGCAGAGCAATGATCAGTCCGATGAAGCCGAGCAGTGCGCCCCACACCGAGAGCGAGAGCAGCAGTATGGCTGGGTTGAGGCCCATCGCCTTGCCCATAATCTTCGGCGTGACGTACATGTCGGTGATGATCTGCACCACGCAGAAGAGGCCGAACGCCAAGCCGAACACCATCCAGAAGTCCTGCCCCGTGTCGGCAGCCTTAAGCATGGCGAGGAAAGCTGTAGGAATGAGCGCGAAGGTGTGCAGATAAGGCACGAGATCCATCACGCCGATGAGTATTCCGAGGCCGATAGCCATAGGAAAGTCCATCAGGCTGAAGCCGATGCAGAACATCACGCCCATGCAGAGCGCCACTAAGCCCTGACCACGTATGTAGTTGTTCATCTCGCGCTCCACGTCCTGCGCCAGTTCTTGCCAGAACGGACGGTTCTTCTTCGGGAATATCTTAACCCAGCTCGTCGTGAGGAACTCGTAGTCGAGCAGTATGAAGAACGTGTAGAGCAGCGTGATACACGACGCTACGATAGACATCACGATGTTGGCAGTCTGTCCTATCACGGCGAAGAGCTTCGGCATCGTCGTCTTCAGCGTGTCGCTGAAGTCCTTGCTCTTGAAGAAGCGCTCCAGTGTCTCCTGATTGTTTATGGCCCAGTCTTTCGCCATGCGCGAGAAGTCGTTGGTGTGCGTTGTCTGGTGCAGCCAGTGGAGGATGAACTCGTACAGTTTCTGGAACTGGCTCACCATCGGCGGCACGATGAAGTAGACAAGTAGTCCGATTACGGACAGAATGGCGAGCATGGCGATGATGATAGCCAGAGCGCGCACCTTCACGTGCATGCGATACTGTATGAACTTCACCATCGGGTAGAGCAGATATGCCAGGAACCACGCGATGAAGAAGGGCAGCAGCACGCTGCTCAGATAGTTGGTGATGGCGAAGACGGCCACGGTTATGCCGCCGACGGCTGTCCAGCGCATCACTTTGTCGAATGTAATCTTTTGTTCGTTCATATTATTGTTCCATTGCTTTCTTGTAGCACTCGCGGCAGAGCGGCTCATACTCGGCCTGTTCGCCGATGAGCACCTGATTCTGGTCGTGCACAAGACGATGACTCACGTAGGCGAGCGCTCCGCACTTCACGCAGATGGCGTGCACCTTCGTCACTTCGTCGGCTACGGCACACAGAGCCGGTATCGGGCCGAAGGGAGTGCATTGAAAGTCCATGTCAAGGCCGGCTATTATCACGCGCACGCCGTTGTTGGCAAGATGGTTGCACACCGCTACGAGGTCCATGCCGAAGAACTGCGCCTCGTCTATGCCCACCACGTCGAAGTCGTAACCGTCTTTGCTTATGGTATGACTGCTCAGGTAATTCAGAATCTCGGCTGACGTGGAGAGCGGCACCGACATCACGGCGTTGTGGTCGTGGCTCACCACCTCCTCCTCAGAATAGCGCGTGTCTATCTGCGGCTTGAATATAACAACTCTTTGGCGAGCGAAGGTTGCTCGCTTGATGCGGCGTATTAGCTCCTCGGTCTTGCCCGAGAACATCGAACCGCACACTACTTCAATTCTTCCTTGGCGATACTTCTCGCCCTCTAAATTTGCTTTCATTGTGAGTACAAATTTACGAATACGTTTTAAAAATTGCAAAGAAACGATATGTTTTTTTGCCGTTCTTGATTAATATAACTATATTTGCCCACAATATGGGTATATTATATATTGTGCCTACTCCGGTGGGCAATATGGAAGACATGACGATGCGTGCCATCCGCATATTGAAAGAGGCAGATCTGGTGCTTGCCGAGGACACTCGCACATCGGGCATTCTGCTTCAGCATTTCGATATAAAGAACCGGCTGATGTCGCATCACAAGTTCAACGAACACGGCACAACGGCATCCGTAGTCGAACGTCTGAAGGCTGGCGAGACGATAGCGCTCATCAGCGATGCCGGCACGCCCGGAATCAGCGACCCCGGCTTCTTTCTCGCTCGCGAGGCGGCTAAAGCCGGCATCACGGTGCAGTGTCTGCCCGGCGCTACGGCGTTCGTTCCGGCTATCGTAAGCTCGGGTCTGCCGTGCGACCGCTTCTGCTTCGAGGGATTCCTGCCGCAGAAGAAAGGTCGCCAGACGCTGCTGCAGTCGCTGCAGACCGAGACGCGCACGATGATATTCTACGAGTCGCCTTACCGACTGGTGAAGACGCTCGAGCAGTTTGCCGAGTTCTTCGGCGAAGACCGTCAGGCGAGCGTCTGCCGCGAGATATCCAAGCTGCATGAGGAGAGCGTGCGCGGCACGCTTTCGGAGGTAATAGACCACTTCAAGCAGACCGAGCCGCGCGGCGAGATCGTAGTTGTGGTGGCTGGCTGCGCCGGTGTTGACATCTCGGCACGCAAGGCGCTCAAGGAGCAGGCTAAGGAGAAGAAGCCGAAGCTGAGCAACAAGGAACGCTATGCTATGCGCGAAGCGGCACCTGCAGAGTTCAAGAAGAAGAAATTCAGAGACGAATAATAAAAAAACAAAACGATATGAAGAAACTATCTTTAGTATTATTATCCGTGGTGTTGCTGTCAGTGACATCATGCGATTTAATTAGCAAGTCAAAAGAAGGTAACGCACCTAACGTAGAGCAGACCGACTCGCTCCAGCGAATCATCTCGCAGAAGGACAACGAGATTAACGACATGATGGAGACGTTCAACCAGATTCAGATTGGTCTGCGCGAGATAGGCGAGGCTGAGAACCGCGTCACCGTAGCACAGACTGGCGAGGGAGCAAGCAGCCGCAAGCAGATGCTCGAGGACGTTCGCTTCATCTCGTCTACAATGCAGCAGAACCGCGCTTTGCTCGAGAAACTCCGCCAGCAGTTGCGCGAGTCGAGCATCAAGGGCGACCAACTGCGCCGCACTATCGACGAACTCGTAGCGCAGATCAGCGACAAGGAACAGCAGCTGCAGCAGTTGCGCGCCGAACTCGACGCTAAGAACATACACATCGCCGACCTCGACAAGACCATCACCGGCCTTAACGACAACGTATCGTCGCTGCAGGAGGAGTCGTCGAAGAAGACCGAGACAATCAACGATCAGGACGCACAGCTCAACACCGCATGGTTCGCTTTCGGTACAAAGAGAGAACTGAAGGATCAGCGCATCATCGACGGATCAAAGGTGCTGCAGTCGAACTTCAACAAGAGCTACTTCACAAAGATCGACATCCGCGTGCAGAAGGAGATAAAGCTCTATTCTAAGTCGGCTAAGATTCTCACTATGCACCCCTCAAGCTCTTACACCTTGCAGCAGGATGCCAACAAGCAGTACGTTCTGCGCATCAGCAATCCGCAGATTTTCTGGTCTACCAGCAAGTATCTCGTAATTCAGGTTAAGAAGTAATTGCGCACGAATCATTATACAGACGACAAATGCGCATAGGTGTAATCGTAGCAATGGACAAGGAGTTTGCACAGCTGCAGACTCTTGCGTCCGACAAGAAGGAACAGACCGTTGCGGGCCGCACTTTCGTTGTGGCCCGCATCGGTGAGAACGAAATTGTAATGCAGAAGTGCGGCATCGGAAAGGTGAACGCAGCGGTGGGAGCGTCGGAGATGATTGCGGCGTTCCATCCCGACCTGGTCATCTCTACCGGCGTGGCTGGCGGTGCCGACACGAGTCTCGAGGTTTGCGAGGTGGTGGTGAGCACGGCTTGCTGCTACCACGACGTTTATTGCGGCGACGAGTGCGCAATGGGTCAGGTGCTCGGCATGCCCGAACGCTTCGAGAGCGACGCCGCTCTCGTTGAGAAGGCCACATCGCTCAACTGCCACACGCAGGTTCATGCCGGACTCATCGTCACCGGTGACTGGTTTGTCAACTCTCGCGAGAAGATGCAGCAGATTCTCGACAACTTCCCAACGGCAATGGCTGTAGACATGGAGAGCTGCTCTATTGCGCAGACCTGTCATATCTATAACACGCCGTTCGTCAGCTTCCGCATCATCAGCGATATTCCGCTCAAAGACCACAAGGCACAGATGTACTACGACTTCTGGGAGCGTATGGCTGAAGGATCGTTCGAAGTGACGAAGGCGTTCCTTGAAAGAGTATAAAAGCCCCTCCCAACCCTCCCCGTCGGGGAGGGCTTAGGATTGTTTAGAAAAGAATACCCTCGGCTTAGAAAGGCCTAAGGAGGCTTAGTTCGGCTTAGACGCAGCCTTTTCCAATGCCTTCCCCTCGGCTTATAAAGGCCTAAGAAGGCTTAGTTAGGCTTAGGCGGAGCCTTCCCCTCAGCCTTTCCCTCGGCTTAGAAAGCCCTAAGGAGGCTTAGTTAGGCTTAGACGCAGCCTTTCCCTCAGCCTTCCCCTTGGCTTAGAAAGGCTTGAGAAGGCTTAGTTAGGCATCGACGCAGCTTAAAACAATAAAAAAGACAATGAAAAAAATACCAAGTTTCACAATAAACCACAACACCCTCTTGCGCGGCATCTACGTTTCGCGCAAAGACTCAGTAGGTGGCGACACCGTAACCACATTCGATATCCGCATGAAGGAGCCTAATCGTGAGCCGGCGTTGCATCCCGGTGCACTTCATACCATCGAGCATCTCGCTGCTACATATCTGCGTAACGATGCCGAGTGGAAGGACCGCATCGTGTATTGGGGCCCGATGGGCTGCCTCACGGGCAACTATCTGCTGATGCGTGGCGACCTTGAGCCGCGCGACATCGTAGACCTCATGCGCCGCACGTTCCGCTTTGTGGCAGACTTTGAGGGCGAGATACCGGGTGCCGAGCCGCAGGACTGCGGCAACTGGCTGCTTCACGACCTGCCGATGGCACGTTGGGAGTCGCGCAAATACTGCGAGGAGGTGCTCGACGTAATCACCGACGCCAATATGGTGTATCCGCAGGAGTAGAGAAAACGAGAATATCTATATATTTAATAGGTATAAACTTGTAAAAAAAACAAGTGTTGACAAGAAAAAGTTAGCAAAATATTTTGCCGAACCACCGAAATTGCTTACCTTTGCACCGCTTTACAAAAGCACGGGATGTAGCGCAGTTGGTTAGCGCACGCGTCTGGGGGGCGTGAGGTCGCAAGTTCGAGTCTTGTCATCCCGACCTGATACGGGGTAGAATGTTCAACATTCTACCCCGTATTTTTGTATCTGTAGGAGGAGATTGTGTCAAAACTTTGTAACTGTTGATTATCCGTAGCGGAGGTCTCTGGCCTCCGCAGCACCAAGTCTGTAGAGTAAAAACCGTAAATGTTCCTAACACATGAAATCGTTATAACACTAACGATTAAGTACGTGAAAAAATCCTCCATATCTGCCAGCATTGCCGTAACCTGCACATTATTAATGCAATAATGGCTGGTAGATATCACGCAAAAAAGCGATATCTACCAGCCAATCTGCCAGCTTCGGTTCTTGCGGTTTATCGCAAGCTGCTTGGGTTTATATCAAATTCGTCCTTGAAGCACTTGTTGAAGTACGAGGGAGAGGTGAAGCCTACCTCGTATGCAATCTCGGAAACACTCTTTTCGGTCTTTTCCAGCAGCTGACGAGCCTTCGTGAGTCGCGCCTTGCGCAGCAGTTCCACCGGCGTCTGACCCGTCAGAGCCTTCACCTTTCTATATAACTGCACGCGCGAGAGTCCTATCTCTTCGCCCAATCGCTCCACCGAGAAGTCGCTGTCGCCGAGATTCTCCTGGATAGCTGAGCGCAGTCTGCCCACGAACGACTTGTCGGCTGCGTTCAGTTTCTCTTCTTCCTCCGCCTCCTGCTTGTCGCCGGCGAACAGCGACCGCAGCATTACGCGCGAACGCATCAGGTTTTCGATGCGCGAGAGCAGCACCTGACCCGAGAACGGCTTCGTGATATACGAGTCGGCGCCCGTGTCGTAGCCCTCCTTGCGCTGTTCCGAGAGCGAGCGTGCCGTGAGCAGCACCACCGGAATATGGCTCGTTGCGGTGTCCGCCTTCAGTCGTTTTGTGAATTCCAAGCCGTTCATCACCGGCATCATCACGTCGCACACCACCAGTTTCGGCACCTCGCGGCGTGCTTTCTCCAAGCCCTGCTCGCCGTTCGTAGCCTCCGACACGTTGTACTTGTCCTGCAGAATAGATCGCAGGTAGGCACGCATGCCGTTGTTGTCGTCGATGATGAGCACGAGCGGACGCTCTGCGTCGAAGTCCTCGGCGTTCGTAATGCGGTTTGAGTTCTCTTTCGGTGTGCTGTCTGTGGCAATATAGTTGTCGTCCACCAGCCCCTTCTCCGCCTGAGTTGCAGCCGGCGCATCCTTTGCAGGGTCGTAACCGGGCTGCGAGTCGGGCAACTTGATGACGAACGTTGTACCCTTGCCATCCTCGCTCTCGGCGTGAACGTCGCCGTGGTGCATGTCAATGTACGCCTTCACGAGCGACAGACCGATGCCCGTACCGCCGATGGCGCCCTTAGCCTGGTAGAAGCGCTCGAAGAGATGCGGCAGCTCCTCAGCCGGAATGCCCTTGCCCGTATCGGTGATGCGCAGCGTGTACTTGTTGTTGCTGTGAGCCAGCGAGATGCTGATGTGTCCGTTTTCTGGTGTATACTTCAGTGCGTTCGACATTATATTAAAGTATACATGCTCCATCTTGTTGCGGTCGGCAATCAGCATCGCATCGTTCTCCACGCCCGACACATCCACGTGTATCGTTATGCCGCGGCGAGCCGCCACCGTGCGGAAGTCCTCAGTCCATGTCGTCAGTTCCTGCTGCAGGTAGAAGCGGTTGAGGTGCAGCTCAGCCTTGTTGTTCTGCACCTTGCGGAAGTCGAGAATCTCGCCCACGAGCTGTATCAGTATTCGCGTGTTGCGCTGCACCATCTCCAGCATCGAACGCTGTCCACCCTTTATCGTCGGGTCTTCGAGCAACTGTTCTGCAGGTCCGGCGATGAGCGTCAGTGGTGTGCGCAGTTCGTGACTCACGTTCGTGAAGAACTGCAGCTGCGTCTGAGTCATTTCCTCCATCTCTGCCGTCATTCGGCGTTGTTCGTCCATTGAGGCTTTCAGCTGTCGGTTGATGCGGGTACGGGTGAAGAACGCGTAGACGGCTGCGGCGCACATCACGATGAGCAGCACCACGAACACGAGCAACACGAGCAGGTAGATGCGCTGCGTGTTGAAGTCGTTGGCAGCCTTGTCCACACGCGAGCGAAGCGTAGAGAGGTGGTCCTGCTGTCTTACCGTCTCGTCGTACTGCATGAGCAGCACACGAGCGTTGTTGCGCGTCACGAGTGCAGACGAGAGCTGGGTCTCTCTGTTGTATTTCTTTCCCGTCAGTATGTTTATGGCGAGCTGCATCACCTCATCGCCGCGAGTGGGGTAGGTGTACGAGGCGAAGAGCGTGCCGTTGTTCACGAGTTCCATGCCTCCGCCATTCTGCGGCATGGCGTCGATGCCGCAGAATTTTATGTGCGAGAGGTCGAGTCCGTGCTTTTCGGCGGCGCGTCGTGCGCCCATTGCCATGCGGTCGTTATGTGCAAACACGCAGTCGAACTCGTTGTGCGGTTTCGAGAGCAGCGAGTCGATGGCGCGGAATGCGCCCTCCTCAGTCCAGTCGGCGTTCAGCTGTTCCACAATGCTCAGTCCCGGTCGGCAAGCCACCAAGCTGTCGAAGCCCTGCTTGCGCTCTATCGCCGGCGACGACGTAGAGAGTCCGCACAGCTCCAGTATGCGTCCGCCTTCGGTTAGTGCGCCCGCCAGGTATTCGCCCATCGAGCTGCCAATCTGCTTGTTGTCCGCGCCGATATACGCCGTGTACTTGTTCGATCGTGTGCGTCGGTCGAAGATAATCACCGGTATGCCCTTTTCGTATGCGCGGTCTATCGCAGGCGATATGCTCACCTGACCCGGCGCCACAATGAGCAGGTCTACACCCTCGTCCACGAACTTGTTTATCTGTTCGGTCTGCAACTGCACGTTGTCGTTAGCCGAACTGATGCGCAGGTCTACATCGTTGTAGTAGAGTGCGGCGATGCGTAGCTCCTCGTTCAGCTTCTCGCGCCACACGTCCTCTGAGCATTGCGACACGCCTATGACGAAGCGCTTCGGCTGACTGGTGCATGAGATTATCAGTGGGAGCAGAAACAGAAGGAGATACTTGCAGAATCTGCGTGCTGAGTGTTTCATTAGATATGTTGTTTTTAAGTTGTTTGTATTTATCGGGATAGGAAAGACTGCGCTTCCTATTATTTTTTTGAACTTTATCGCTTAAATTCGCTGCAAATATAGCAAAAATAATGCATTTATGTACGTCAATCACGAATTTTTGTTTCATGCAACAAAAGTATCAGTATTTGAACGATTTGTTCAATACCAAAAGTTTTATTCTTTATACCTTTGCAATGTCAAAAGGAAAAAACATTTAAAGGCCGTAAGGCTTCAAATCTTTAAAGAAAACACATCTAACGAAAATGCATAGATTGGATAATGATATAGATTGGTAATAGATTTTAATTAGTATAGTTGTTTAAGTATAGTTGATTAGGTTAGTAAGTAGTTAGTTAGTAGATTGATAATCGGGACACAAAACTTTGTAAAAACACATAGGGCTGCATCAAGACTCTCCAAACAGAGTTTTGATGCAGCTCTTTTTTTTATCTCTTTGTATTAAGTAGATGCTATTAATAAGACAAGTCGATAGCAACCGGATACACACGGTATGGATCGAAGTATTCCATGCAGCTGTTCACCATTGCCTGCAGATCAGCCTTGGCAACACCATGGAAGACCTGCTTGCCGTTTATCTTGACAGTTACTGGCTTCTTGAGGTTCACCAGCTGTTCGTTGAGATACACCCTCAGTCTGCCACCGGTAGCTATAGTGTAGTTGCGATTGAACTTCAGGTCGATGCCCCACATCTTGTCCTTTATCGACGTAACGTATTCAACATTACTTACCTTGATAGAAACCACGTTCTTGTCGATATCCATCTCGTAGTATGTTCTTGCCTCTGACGGGCGTGCCAGCACCTGCAGGTTATAGAATCCCGAACGATGTCTGCCGTCCATCTCGAAGTCCTCCCAAAGCACCGTCTTCGGATACGGATTGCGCACAAACTGCTTGAGCCAAGGTGTGGTCAGTCCGTAAGTGATGTGGTGCTGCATGCCAGGCAAGAGGTTGATGCGATGGCGGAAGATGGGCGTGTTGTCCACAGCCAACGGACGAGCCAGCTGCACAGAGTCGAAAGCCACCTGAGTGAACCATGTGAGGTCGTTGCGATAAAATCCCGTGTCGTCAGCACCCGTAAGCAGCGAGAAACCGATATTGGCGCAGTTCTCTACCGGCGCATTCTTCAGAGGCTCGCCACCTGCCATCGGACCCGCCGCCGCCCAATAGTCGGCGTAGAACGAGGCGAGACGCTGACTGCCATAACCACCCTCGCTGATGCCGAACACGTAGAGTCGGTTGGCATCCACCTCGCCGCTCGTCAAACCCAAACGAATAAGCTTTTCGAAGGCATACTGCTTCGACAGATGCCACCAGCGATAGTATTCGCCCTCGTTCGGAATCTGCGGAATGAAATAGATAGAAGGCGCATCCTTGAAGCCGAGACCCAGTTCGATACCATTCGCCCATTCTCTGTCCTTCGAGCCCGAACCGTGTGTGTAGAGGAAGAGCGGGTATTGACCATTGGCAGCCACACCCTTTTTGCCGTAATAATAAGGCATGACCGCATTAGGCTCCAGGCATTGCGGCAAGTGCCAGGCGCTGTTCTTAGCCAGCTTCAGTTCGGCAGGCTCTATGAGCTTTTCCTCCTGCAGCGCATTGTTCGCCTCGCACCATGCTGTCCAAACCATTTTCTGATAGTTGGCTATGTCCTTGTTCTTTATTGCTGTCTGAAGCTCAGTGTCGAGAGGAGTGTTCTTTGCGTAGTCTGCCTTGCCGTCCTGCTCCAATGCTTTCTGCTGCGCTTGAAGCGACTGCTCGAAGTAGTCGTTCACCTTTTTCTGCAAGTCCTGCGATTGCGCCGTTGTGTGAGTAGAATAGGTTAGTGAGGCAATAGCCATCACCGCATAAATCATTTTTTTCATTTTTGTATAAAATGCTATTTGATGTTGATTGACAATGTCTCCTTTGGCAGACCATCAGCCGACACGCTCAGCGTAGCCTTGCCCTGCTTTGTGCCTTCCACCACGACAACCAGCTCGCCACTGAAGAGCGGCATCTCCGTCGAGTTGAACGCCACGAGCGATGTTGCGTCGCCGTTGCAAGCCGCACGGAACTTCGCTGTGCCCGTCACCTCGAACTTCATCTTGTTCGTAGCCGTCGGGCAGGGTGTTCCGTCCTTGTCCACTACCGACACCTTCACGAACGCCAGGTCTTCGCCCTTGGCAGCGATGCTGCTGCGGTCGGCTTCGAGCACGATGCGTGCCGGCTTGCCCGCCGTGCGCACCGTCTGTTCGCCCATCACCGATCCGTCGTAGTTATAAGCCACCACCTTCAGCTCGCCCGGCTCGTACTTCACGTTGTTCCAGCGCAGGCGGTAGCGGTCGAGGCGTGTGCCCGGGTTCTTCACTATTCTGCCCTGACTCTTTCCGTTCACGAACAGTTCAGCCGACGGCGCATTGGTGTAGCAGTAAACCGGCGTCACCTCGCCCTCGCGTCCCGGGAACGTCCAGTGAGGCAGCACGTGCAGCGTGTTCACGTCCGTGCGCCAGTGGGAGCGGTACAGCCAGAAGCGGTCTTTAGGCAGTCCGGCGAGGTCGCAGATGCCGAAGTAGCTCGAACGCGACGGCCAGTATTCGTCGTACGGCGACGGCTCGCCCAGATAGTCGTAGCCCGTCCATACGAACTCGCCTATCACATAGTCGCGGTCGTCCTGCATACGCCAGTCGTCGTCCGGCAGATTGCTCCACGGACAATACTCCACGTCGTACGACGAGCACTGTCCGTCGGCGTACGTCTTCGAGTCTGACGGCTCCACGGGGAATTTATACACGCCTCGCGAGCTCACCGTCGACGCCGTCTCCGAACCTAAGAGGAAGCCCTTCGGCAGCTGTCTGATGTTGTTGTCGTACTTATGCACGCGATAGTTGAAGCCCGGCACGTCCATCACCTGCGCAAAGCCCGATCCGAGCGCCGCTTCAGCCTGGTCCATGCCCTGCGTCACGGGTCGTGTCGGGTCGTACTTGTGGCAGAGCGCCTGCAGATGTTCGCTTATTTGGCGACCTTCTTCGCTCCATTGCTCAGGTATCTCGTTGCCGATGCTCCACATCACGATAGACGGATGGTTGCGGTGGTTGCGCACGAGGTTCTCTATGTCGCGGTCAGCCCATTCCTTGAAGTTCAGCGCGTAGCCGTTCTTGCATTTCGGGTATATCCACATGTCGAAGCTCTCCGCCATCACCATCATACCCATCGAGTCGCACACCTCCATCTGCCACGTCGACGGCATGTTGTGCGCCGTGCGTATTGCGTTGCATCCCATGTCCTTCATCGTGCGAATCTGACGGATGAGCGCCGCTTTGTTCACGGCTGCGCCCAGCGGACCGAGGTCGTGGTGCAGACACACGCCCTTTATCTTGCGTTGCTTGCCGTTCAGCTGAAAGCCGTCGTACTGCGCCACACTTACCGTGCGTATGCCCACCTTCTGCTGTGTCTGGTCTACGAGTCGGTTGTTGCGGTAAAGACGTGTGACGAGCTTGTATAAATAAGGTGTCTCTGGCGACCATAGCTGCGCGTTCTCAACCGTAAGGCGCTTCTCCACGTCGCTTGTTGTCTTTGTCTGCGCTACCGTCTTGCCCTCGTTGTCGATGAGCAGGTTCTCCACTACGAGATTCTTCTCCGCATTGTTGATGTTCGTGCAGACGCTCACCTCCGCTTTGCTGTCCTTTATCAGCTCCGTGCGGAAGTAGCTTCCCCACGGGTTGATGCTTGCGCGGTCGGCGGTCGTTACGAGCTGAACGGGGCGGTAGAGTCCGCCGCCGGGGTACCAGCGCGAACTCTCCTCGCGGTTGTTGAGGCTGACGCTGATTTCGTTCTTGCCTTTCTTCAGATACGGCGCCGCATCCACGCGGAAGGCGTTGTAGCCGTACGCCCAGTGACCAGCCAGCTTGCCGTTGATGTATACGTGCGGGTCAGCCATAGCGCCGTCAAACTCCAGCACGGCGGTCTTCGGCAGACGCTTTATGTTGATGGTAGTCTTATAGTAGCCGCGACCTATCCAAGGCAGAGCGCCCGAGCGTCCCGACTTCTCCGTCTTCTCCGTCTCGCCGTTCTGCACGATAGCCACATTCTGCAGGTCCCATTTCTTGTCGAAAGGTCCGTTTATAGCCCAGTCGTGCGGTATTGTCACCGACTTGTAGTTGATGCTGTCGCGTGAGAACTGCCATTGGCGCAGATTCTGCGTCGTGCGCTGCGCCGAAGCCGAGAGGGCTGACAGAAGAGCGAGTGAAATTAATGTTGATTTGTTCATGTTTTTAAAGATGTTGAGATGTTGAGATGTTGAGATGTTGAGATGGTGAGGTGTTGAGGTGGTGTGGTGTTGAGGTGGTGTGGTGTTGAGATATGATGTTGTGGGTGGCGTTTAAGCCGATCTAAGCCTTCTTAAGCCTTACTAAGCCGAACTAAGCCTTTTTAGGCCTTTCTAAGCCAAGTGGATAACCTAAGCCCTCCCCGACGGGGAGGGTTGGGAGGGGCTTTTTACTTTTTAAAAGCATCGAGCGTCGCCGTCGGTTTGCCGTTTGCGTCGAACGCTCCCTTGTTATATTCTTTCCAGTTGCCGTAACATTCCGGCTCCCAGTAGAAGATGCCGAGACACGAGGCGTTCGCCTTGCATCCCTCCACCATCTTCTGCATCATTGCGGCAGCATTCTCCGAGTCCCACGCCATGCCAATCTCGCACACCATCACCTTCTTGTTGTAGCGTGCGGCGAGCGTAGAGATGTTTGCGAGACAGTCGTCGGTGACAGTCTGCCAGTTGTCGTCCTCCGGATAGAGCGACATGCCGATGACGTCCCACTTGGCGCCGGCAACCTTCAAGCCGTCGAACATCCATGTGAAGCGACCGAGCTGATTGCCCTGGTCGATGTGTATGATGCACTGCGCATCGGGGTACACAGCCTTTGCAGCGTCGTAGCCGGCGTTGTTAAGTGCGGCATAGTTAGCGAAGTTGTTGTCAGACGCCAAGCCCAACGGCCACAGCATACCCGTCGTTGTCTCGTTGCCAATCTGAATCCATTCGACGTCGATGCCATTCTCCTTCAGGAAACTAAGCACGTCAGTTGTATGTTCAGCCACGGCAGCCTTCATCTTCTGCAGGTCGTCCTTGAAGTCAGTCCAAGCCGCCGGAATGTTCTGCTTGCCAGGGTCAGCCCACGAGTCAGAGTAGTGGAAGTCGATCATGATGCGCTGACCGAGATTCTTCGCGCGCCACGCCTTTGCGAGCACATCCTGCTTGCCCGACCAGCCGTCCTGCGGATCCACCCACACGCGGAGTCGGATGGAGTTCACGCCAAGGTCGCGCAGCAGCGTCATGCAGTCCTGCTCGGCACCGCTTGCATTATAGAACTTGCTGCCAGCCTTCTCCATTTCGGTCAGCCAGCTCACGTCCGCACCCTTCGCAAAGCCCGTCATATCATACGTCGGCTTTGACTGCGGAGTTGTATTGTTTTCGTCGTCGCTGCAAGCTGAGAGCGAGAATATCGTGAGTGCAGCTAAAAGCATTATTTTTCGGAATTGATTTTTCATTGCTTTAATGTTTGGTTGTCGCAGCTTGTGCAGAATACAACGATACAAATTTAGATAAAATTTCCGAATTATAAGCCAGTTGGGATAAAAAACAGAAATGAATATCTCCGAGTGCTCGCTGCTTGAGTTGAAATATCAAGACCGACATACCTAAAATCTTGCATCAACGTGCTCTAAGTCACAAATTATATTTATTTTTGGGAAGAAATCATTAACCCCAAATATGCAAGCCTATGAAAGCTGTATGCGGTCTTGACGTGCACAAAGATAGATAAAATGTTAGTTATTAGTTGCTTTTTTTGTAGAAGAGGGCTGGCAGAGAGGTGCGAAGTGTATAGAATAGTTGCCGTTTGCGTCCGCCGTCTGATCGGTTTGCGTTCGCCGTCTGATCGGATTCCGTTCGGTGTCCGATCGGATTGCGTTCGGTGTCCAATCGGATTCCGTTCGGTGTACGATGACTTAAGTCCTACGTTTGGGCGACTTTCCTTTACACTTTCCACTGTCCGCAGCCCACTTCTTGCTTATTTAAAACCTACTACTTATGCTTTAATGTGTTAGAACTTCAGACCCACGCTGAGCGTGTATGCTAAAAAACATACGGCATCACGCCGAACGATTACTCGCACGGGTGATGCCGTATATACGTTTTTTTCAGTATTGTAAAATAGCTCCTTTGCTACTTCAGGTTATAGACAGCGTATTTCGCCCTGCCTTTGACCATGACCTTGTTGTAGGGCTTGGTCGGGAATACGAGGTTGGTCATAGCCATGCGACCTTCTGCGTCGAACGCCTCGATGCTGCAGCGGTCGATGAACACTCTGAGCTGAGTCATCTTGCCGTGAACCGGAGCCGTTGTGACGGCGGCGAAGTCGTCGCTGAAGTCCTTCAGTCCGCTCTTTGAGCGGTCGACGGTGAACGTGCGAATCTTGTCGTCGTAGACCATCACCACCTTCTCGCCCTTTTCGTTGAGGAGAGTGATTGTGGCTGTGCCCTTGAGTGTAACCACCAGTTCGCACGACTCGCTCAGCGTCTTTGTAGACTTCTTCGGGCGAGCCGCTGTCATCTCAGGCGACGGAGTTACGCCGCAGTAGGTGTTGCCCTGGTACTCGTAGAGGTCGAGGTCGCGCGGAATGGAGTTGCCCGAGCGATACTGCATTGTAGGCACCTGATTGGCATACTGCCAGTTGCTCATCCATGCCATAGCCACGTGGCGACCGTTAGGAGCGTTGTCGAAGGTCACGGTAGCGTAGTGGTCCTTGCCGTAGTCCATCCAGCGTGTCACCTCAGGCGCAGTCTCGCATGTGAACTTCTTACCGTCGAAGTCGCCTACGAAATACTGTGTAGCCGAACCACCGAACGGACCGCCGGGGTTGATGTTGCACATGAGAAGCCACTTATATGTGTCGGTGCCGCGCACGCGCAGTTTCATAAGGTCGGGGCACTCCCATACGCCGCTGTGGTTGCCGTATTCGGCACCGAACTGGCTCTCGAGCTTCCAGTCCTTAAGGTCGTCAGACGAGTAGATGTTCATGTGCTGACCCTCGGCAAGAATCATGTTCCACTTCTTGATGTCGTCGTTCCAGAACATGTGCGGGTCGCGGAAGTCGGGTGTGCTGCCTGTGATTATGGGGTTGCCCTCGTGTTTTGTGAACGTCATGCCGTTGTCGCTGCTGTAGGCGAGGCTCTGCGTCTGGTTCTCGCCAGCCGATGTGTACATAGCCACTACGGCATCCTTACCGAATCCGGCAGTATTGTTGTGGTCTACCACAGCCGAACCAGAGAATATAGTGCCCCATGCGTCAGGCTCAATAGGCGTACCCTCGAACTTCCAGTGCATGAGGTCGGTAGACGTAGAGTGACCCCATGTCATGTTCTCCCACTGCGATCCGTACGGGTTGTACTGGAAGTAGAGATTCCATACGCCGTCCTTGTAGAACATGCCGTTCGGGTCGTTCATCCATCCGTAAGTAGGAGTGTGGTGGTAGACGGGGCGATATTGCTCGCGGTTGGAGAGGTCGAGCGAGTCGGCGTACTTCATGTTCTTCCAGCAGGTGAAGCTCGCGATGCCGCCATCATTGCGGTAGGTGCCGTTCACGTGGATGTCGAAAGAGATATTGCTGTTCTCCTTATACTCGTCGAGGAAGAACGGCACATAATAGTCGATGTGGTTCGAAGCCAGGCGTATGTTGAACGCCTTCACCTGATTGTTGCCGTCTATGACCTTCACGTTGCACATCTCAGCCTTCTCCTGCACCGGCAAGAGCAGGTATTTCTGCGATTTGTCAACACGATAGATGCAGTGGTTGCTACTGAGAAAATGGGTCTGCTGCGCCGAGGCTGTCATTGCAAGTCCTACGAGAAGCGACGCTGCCGCTGTGCGGCTGAAGAAAGATTTGTTCATTTTTATATAGGTTTTTAGAATAATCGAAATTGCCGAGCCGGTAGACTCTCGGTTTCTGCTGCAAAATTAAGTTATATATCTAAATCTATATACCATTTATGTTTCATAAAATTGCAGAAAACAGCGTATGAAACAAATCTTGCACTAATTGTTTAAAATATTGTTTATAGATTTTGATAAATTACTTAACTTTGCTAACGAAAACATTAAAGCCTAACACGTATTTATGAAAACCAGAATCTCTAATACATTATTTATATTATTAGCGACGCTTGTTACGCTCAGCGGTTGCACCAATCACTATAAATATAAAATAGGTGTGTCGCAGTGCGTAGGCGGTGCGTGGCGCGATAAAGCCAACGTAGAGATGCTCTCAGCGCAGCACCTCTACGACAATGATGTGAAGGTGATTATAAAGAACGCCGACAATAACAACGAACGCCAATGCCTGCAGATAGACAGTCTTGTGGACGAGGGCGTCGACTTGCTTGTGGTTTCGCCTAATGACTACCATGCTCTGAATGGCAGTCTGCAACGCGCTCGCGAAAAGAACATCCCTATTGTTTTCTTCGACCGCACTACAGCATTGAAAGACTATACCGCTTATATCGGCGGCGACAACGTTGAGGCAGGACGCAAGATGGCGGAGTATGCAGTCTTGCTATGCCGTGACAGTGTTAAGACTGACGGACGACGCCCTATTGTGCTGGAGATGACCGGACCGCTCGCAATATCGCCTGCCGCACAGCGCCACGCCGGATTTAGCGAAGTCATCAGCAAAAATCCGTCAATCGACTATTGTCATGTGCCAAGTCAATGGTCGTATGACGACTGCAAGCGCATTATGCGTGAATGGCTGGAGAATGGCAAGGCGGTAGATGTAGTGTTCTGTCATAGCGACCTTGCTGCTATGGGAGCTTACGAGGCTGCAAAAGAGTTGCACAAAGAGCGTGAGATACGCTTTCTTGGCATCGACGGACTGCCGGGCGAGGGCCTTGACGCTGTGCAGAACGGACAGCTCGCCGCGTCGTACATCTATCCTACACATGGCGAGGAAGTGATTGCTCTCGCTTTGCGCATACTTGAGGGTAAGCCGTTCGAGCGTACGAACAACCTGAAAAGCATTGTCGTCACGCCGCAGAATGTGGCAGACATAGCGCTGAGCAACCACTCGCTGCAGAAGCAGAACTCCTATCTCGCCACCATACAGACAAAGCTTGAGACCTATCTTGGCTTCTACCACATACAGCGTGCGCTGCTCATAGTGTCGCTGCTCGTCATACTGCTGCTGGCTGTAGCCGTATTTACTACATGGCGTGCCGTGCGTGCCACACGTCGTGCCAACCGCCGCATGCGCGAACTGAACGACGAGCAGACTCGATTCTTCACCAACGCATCGCACCAGTTGCGCACGCCGCTCACGCTTATAGCCGGACCGGTCAAACAACTTGCAGAGGGCAAGGGCGACCGGCAGCAGCTCGTGGGCATCGTGCAGCGCAACGTAGAACAGTTGCAGCGCCTTGTGAGCGACGTGCTGCTGTTCCGTCGCGAGAACAGCGCCACCGTTGACGACGCTACCGTAACTACCGATGAACAACTCCTCGCAAGTCGCAAGGCTGTGCAGGAGAGTCGTCACGACACACTCATCAACGACAATGCCGAGGAACTCGCCACGGTGCTCATCGTGGACGACAACGCCGATATGCGTGCTTATCTGCGCACGCTGCTGCTCGACCGCTATTATGTTATAGAAGCTGCCGACGGACAGAGCGGACTGAAGCTCGCGGTGGAGAGCGTGCCCGACATCGTAGTGTCGGACGTGATGATGCCCGTAATGGACGGACTCGCCTTCTGCACCCGTCTTAAACAACACGAGGCAACAAGTCACATTCCCGTGTTGCTGCTTACAGCACGCAGCAGCGAGCAGCAGTGCATCGAAGGATTGCAGACCGGTGCCGACATATACATGACAAAGCCGTTCAGCGCCGACTTGCTGCTTGCCAACATCGCCTCGCTGCTTGCTAACCGTCAGAAGCTGCGCCAACTATTCAACACTCAAAACCTCAACACTCAAAACCTCAACACCACACCATCTCCGCTCGGCTTTTGCCGCTTGCCAGAGCAAGAACACCTCACCACCCAAAACTCCCCTTCGCCCGACCGTCGTTTCCTCGATACCTTCCTCAAGGCAATGGAGAAGCACATGTCGAATACCAATCTCAAGATAGAAGATCTGGGCGACGAGGTAGGACTCTCGCGTGTGCAGCTCTATCGCAAGGTGAAGGCGCTTACGGGCATGACTCCCGTCGAGATTTTGCGCGAGACACGACTCAAGCGCGCCATGCAGATGCTCAAAACAACAGATAAAACAGTATCAGAAATAGCTAACGAAGTGGGATTTGCCACCCCGGGCTACTTCTCCTCATGTTTCAAAAAGCAGTATGACAAGTATCCGACAGACGTCAGAGAGGAGATGAAGGTTTAGCTTTTCGTGAAAAATATGAAAAAAAACTCAACGTTTTTGACTATTTAGTCAACGATTGTTGCATGTAACATGAGTGATATTTTGTGAACGATTCATGAAATATCACTCATCTTTTGTTTTATAACTTTGCAACCGTAAAACTTAAACCCAAAACAAAAAACGTAAAACTTATGAAAAAAGCAAAAGTAGCTTTAGTAGGTATGCTCATGCTCGCTGGGTCAGGCGCATATGCTCAGACCAACGGCATCGGTGGAACAGTGACCGACAACGCCGGTGAACCTATTATCGGTGCATCGGTTAAGGTTAAGGGCTCCACGAACATGGGTACAGTGACGGATATCGACGGCAACTTCAAACTTGACGTGAAGCCAGGCGAAACCCTTATCATCTCTTATATAGGTTGCAAAGACCAGGAGGTGAAGGCAGGCGAAAACCTCAAGATTGTGCTTCAGGACAACTCAGAGGTGCTCGGCGAAGTGGTAGTAACGGGTTATCAGGTGCAGCGCAAGGCCGACTTGACGGGTTCTGTATCTGTAGTAAGCACCAAAGATCTCAAGTCGTCAGCCGACACAGATCCTATGCGTTCGCTTCAAGGCAAGGTGCCGGGCATGACTATCACCACCGACGGTTCGCCAATTGGCACCGGTACGGTTCGCATTCGTGGTATCGGTTCGTTCAATTCTTCTCAAGATCCTCTCTTTGTTATCGACGGTGTGCCTACCACCACAACCCTCAACTCGCTCAACATGAACGATATTGAGAGTATGCAGGTGCTCAAGGATGCTGCTTCGGCATCTATCTATGGTTCGCGTGCTGCCAACGGCGTAATCATCATCACCACAAAGCATGGCAAGAAGGGTAGCAAGCTGAATGTTGACTTCTCAGCAAACCTTACTGCTCAGTTCTACAACTCGCAGTCGATGATGAAGCTCTGCAACACCTCAGAGTATGCAACGGCAATGGCTCAGGCTGCACTCAACGATGGTCTCGACCCCGTGGCTTATGCCCACAACTATGGTCTTGACTTCAATGCCTCTACCGGCCGCACCATCAAGGCATACGATCCTGCCTCAAAAAGCTATAAGACATATACCGTAAACGGTGCATACGACGGCTATATCAATGCAAAGAAAACAATGCGACTGTCGGACACCGACTGGCTTGACGAGATTTCGCGCACCGGTTTCATGCAGAGCTACGACCTCTCTCTGTCGGGCGCTACCGACAAGTTCACGGGTCTTTTCTCTGCAGGCTACAAGAAGAACGACGGTATCTTGAAGTATTCTAACTTCGAGAACTTCTCTGCCCGATTCAACTCTACATACAATGTGAACAAGATTGTAAGTGTAGGCGAGAACGCTACGGTTACTTACTCGAAGCAGGTAAATAGCGCACCGATGGAGAATGCGTTGAAGATGTCGCCTACGGTGCCCGTATACGAAGAAGACGGCACTACATTCGCTGGTCCGGTGGGTGGTATGAGCGACCGTCAGAACCCTCTGCGCGAGATGTACATGAATCGCGACAACGCACTGAAGATATGGCGTGTGTTCGGCAATGCCTATGTAGATGTGAAACCGCTGAAGGGCCTTGTGCTCCGTTCTAATTTCGGTCTCGACTACTATCATTCGTTCATTCGCTCGATGAACCACACGTTCAAGTCGGACATCGTGAACAACTACATACCGAGCACCACACTCTCTGCCCACGACGATGTGCGCTGGACATGGAGTAACACAGCCAACTACAACTTCAAGATTGCACGCGACCACGACTTCACGGTGCTTGCCGGTATGGAGCTGCACAAGCAGACCGTAGAGGATATGGGTGCGTATGCCCAGAGCTACGTGATAGAGGACAAGGACTATATGTGGCCTGATGCCGCTACGGGTATTGAGCGCGCTACGGGTATCGGCTCTGGCTACTCGCTGGCTTCGTTCTTCGGTAAGGTCGACTACAACTGGCAGGATCTTATCCTTGCTTCGTTCACCATACGTCGTGACGGCAGCTCGCGTTTCGGCAAGAACAATCGCTATGGCAACTTCCCTGCAGCTACTTTGGGCTATCGTCTTTCGAAGAACCTCAAAGCAAACTGGATTGACGATCTTAAGATTCGTGCCTCATGGGGTAAGACTGGTAACCAGGAGATTTCCAACACAGCTCGCTACGGCTTGTATGTAGCCGACTACGGATTAGACCGTGTTACATCTACTGCTTACGATCTCTATCGTCAGGGTACAGGCATCTTCCCGTCAGGTTTCCGCGCAACTCAGACAGCGAACGACAACTTGAAGTGGGAGACAACAATACAGTATAACGTTGGTGCCGACTTCTCTTTGCTCAGCCAGGAACTCTACGGATCGGTTGACGCATATATTAAGGATGTAAAGGACATGCTTATCTCGCCGGCATTCCTCGGAGCAGTGGGCGAGGGCGGTTCTACATGGTCGAACGGTCCGTCGCTTCGCAACGTGGGTATGGAGGCAAGCGTGGGCTACCGCCACATCACTAAGTATGGTCTGCGCTACGACGTGACTGCCAACATCGACTTCTTCCGCAACAAAGTGACGTATCTGCCTTCTACCACAACCGGCTCGTATGCACACACAGTGAAGGAGAACCTCGTGCAGTCGAAGAAGCCTTACGGCTCTATCGTGGGCTACGTTGTAGATGGACTCTACCAGAACAGCGAGGAGGCAAAAGCCTCTGGTCAGCCTAACGCTCGTGTGGGCGGATTGAAGTATGCCGACCTCGACCACAGCGGCACTATCGACGCAAAGGACCAGACATGGATATTCGATCCGGTGCCCGACTTCAACTGGGGTCTTAACGTGCAGCTCGGATACAAGAACTTCGACCTCTCTATGTTCTTCCAGGGAGTATGCGGCGTAGATGTTTACAACAACCAGAAATTCCAGACCGACTTCTGGAGCCTCACCGACGCCGGAAGCAACAAGGGCAACCGTATGCTTGGCGCTTGGACCGAGGACAACACTTCTTCTAAGATACCGGCGCTCACAACCAACAACACCGGTGACGAGGGACGCGCCTCTTCTTACTTCGTAGAACACGGCAACTGGATGAAGCTCCGCACGCTGCAGCTTGGCTACAACTTCAGCGACTCGCTCCTGAAGAAGCTCCACATGACATCGGCTCGTGTATATGTTTCGGGTCAGAACCTCTTCACATGGAAGAGCAGCAGCTTCACCATCTCCGACCCCGAGAACCCCAACTGGGCATATCCTCACTCTTCATCAGTGTCGTTCGGACTGCAGCTCAGTTTCTAAGGAGCTATTGATATTACAAAGAAGTCAAAACAATTTAAAGAATCAGAACAATGAAAAATTTATATAAATATATATTTGCAGCGATGCTCACGCTCGGCACTGTAACATCGTGCAGCGATTTCCTCGACGATTCTCCGAAGGGTGTAGTCGATCAGGACAAGGCTTTCAAACTCCCCGACGATATGGTTACTTCGGCATACGCCATGCTCGGCGACTGCTGGTACTCTTATCCGTTCAACCTTTGGCCTTACGGCGATTTGTCGTCAGACGACTGCTTGAAGGGCGGATCGGGCACTACCGACACTGGCTATCATCCGATGGAGATTTGGTCGACCATGACTTCTACACCGGGCGAGTTCGACGAACTTTGGTATCGCCTCTACTGTGCTGTTAGCCGCTGCAACCGCGCGCTGCTCTCGCTTGAGCAGTATGGCAACAGCAGTCTTGGCGAGGAGAAGACGAAGCAGCGTGTGGCAGAGGTTAAGTTCCTGCGCGCCCACTTCTACTTCAAGCTCATCACCATGTTCCGCCAGGTGCCTTGGATTGACGAGAACGTAATGAAGAACAATCTTCAGGAGAAGACCCGCAACGACGAGTTTACATACCAGGAGTTGTTCGGCAAGATAATAAACGACTTCAAGGAGGCGTACGACGTGCTGCCCGAGATGCAGAAGGAGCAGAACCGCGTCAACCGCGTTGCTGCTGCGGCATATCTCGCCAAGTGCTATCTGACGCTTGCGTACGGCGACGGCTACGAGGCAACCAACGGCTACGACCACGTCAACAAGGAGTATATGCAGAAGGTGATTGAATACACCAACGTGGTGAAGAACTCGCCCTACTTCGGCTATCTTGAAGACTACGGCGACATCTTCCTGCCCGAACATAAGAACAGCAAGGAGAGTGTGTTCGCCGTGCAGACTTCCGACTACAAGGAGGACAATACCACCTTCGGACGCGCCAACTGGAGCAACGTGCTCAACGGTGTTTGGGGAATGTGGTCGTGCGGATGGGACTTCCACAAGCCGTCGCAGGACCTCGTGAACGCCTTCAAGACAAAGAACGGACTGCCCGAGTTTGACGACTACAACAAGCATATCGACTATCCGGTCAACGGCAAGCCGACCACCCAGAAATGGGATCCGCGTCTCTTCCACACCGTGGGTATGCCTACTTTCCCGTACAAGTACGAGAAGGAGTATACGCTCACAAAGGCTAACAGTCGCACACCGAACACTTACGGCTACTACTGCTCTATGAAGGAGGTGCCGCAGCGCTCTAAGGGCGAGACCTACAACGGCTCATGGCAGGCGTTTGATATGAACGACTATGTGTTCCGCTTCTCCGATGTGATGCTCATGCGTGCAGAGGCTCTCATCGAGACCGACCAGCTTGCTGAGGCTCGCACCATAATCAACGACATTCGCCAGCGTGCGAAGAACTCTGTTGACAAGCACATCGCTTACGCCAAGGATCAGTGCGAGATAGCGCTCTATCCCGAGTCTTACTTCAAGGACAAGGAGACGGCACGCAAGTGTCTGCGCTGGGAGCGCCGTCTGGAGCTTGCAATGGAGAACGGACGCTACTTCGACCTGCGTCGCTGGGGATTGGCTTCAAAGACTCTCAACGCCTACTTCGCAACCGAGAAGAACGACGTGTACGACGGACAGACATACGCTACGTATCTTAAGGATGCCCACTACACGGCTGGCAAGAACGAGTTCTACCCGATTCCTTACAACCAGCTCTACTATGTACCTGGCTTGTATAAGCAGAACAAGAACTACTAAAGGACGCCACCGATATTCGGAGTAAATATAAAAAACCCTTAATACAAAAAAGCGGAGGATACCATACCTCCGCTTTCTTGTACTGTGTAAAGCGCAATAGTACGAATGTTGCATCTGTAGCAAATATGTTGTGCAATGCGATTATTGCAACTTTATGCAACATAATTTTCGCTCTGCTCGGCACGTTTAGTGTAATTTTGCCGCAGAAATTAATTCTCAACTCAACTAATAACTAAAAGTTTCATACGCAATGAACAATTCCAATCAAAGCAAACTGACACTTATCCCGGTGATGATTGCCTTCTTCACTATGGGCTTCGTTGATCTGGTCGGTGCGGTTTCAAACAACATGCAGGAAGACTTCGGACTCTCCGACTCCGCTGCAAACTTCTTCCCCTCGCTCGTGTTCTTCTGGTTCCTTATCTTCTCTGTGCCTACGGGCATGCTCATGAATAAGATAGGTAGAAAGAAGACCGTTCTGCTCTCAGTAGTAATCACAACATTGGCTGTGCTCCTGCCGCTCTTCGACAGCTTTATGCCTACCAAGGAGAGCCAGCTCTGGCTGATGTACATCTCTTTCTCGCTGCTCGGCATAGGCAACGCCATCATGCAGACCGGCATCAACCCGCTCGTGACGATGCTCGTTAAGGGCCATCTGGCTTCGACGCTCACCTTCGGTCAGTTCGTTAAGGCTATCGCTTCGTTCATCGCTCCGCTCATCGCTGCTTGGGGCGCTACCACTACAGCTCCTATCCTCGGACTCAGCTGGCGCATCCTCTTTCTGCTCTTCTTCGTTATAGGTATGGTGGCTACGCTGTGGCTCGGCATGACACATATCGAGGAAGAACCCATCGAAGGCAAGGCTTCTGGCTTCGCCGACTGTCTGAAGATGCTCGGTTCGCCTATCATCCTGCTCTCGTTCATCGGCATCATGTGCCACGTGGGTATCGACGTAGGCACAAACGCCGTTGCACCGAAAGTGTTGTTCGAGCGTCTTGGCGGCGCCGGCGACTCGCTCAGCCAGTTCGAGTACGCTACGTCAATCTACTTCGCATTCCGTACGCTTGGCTGCTTCACCGGCTCAATCCTTATGCGCAAGCTCAATATCCGCACCTTCTTCACAATCATCGTGCTGATGATGGCGCTCTCTATGGTCGGCTTGGTGTTCGGCACAGAGAAGTGGGAGCTTTGGGCAGCAATCGCTCTCGTAGGCTACGGCAACTCTAACGTGTTCTCTATCGTCTTCTCGCAGGCTATGCTCTCTGCTCCGGAGAAGAAGAACGAGGTTTCGGGCCTTATGATCATGGGTCTGTTCGGCGGCACCGTGTTCCCGCTCTTCATGGGCTTCGCCAGCGACGCCGCAAAGGCTGCCGGCGCTCAGTATCCGCAGGTTTGGGCTGCTGCTGTGATGGCTATCGGCGTGCTCTATCTGCTCACCTATATACCTAAAGTAAAGCAGAACTAATTTAAAAGTAAAAAAGTAAAAGAGTAAAGTAAAAAGCCCCTCCCAACCCCAAAGCCCCTCCCAACCCTCCCCGTCGGGGAGGGCTTAGTTAGCCTAAAAATGCTTAGAAAGGCTTAGTTCGCCTTGGCTTAGGAAGGCTTAGGAAGGCTTAGAAAGGCTTAAACGCTGCCTTAAGAAGGCTCGACTTATTCAAAAAAACAATAACTAAAAACAATAAAACTATGGAAAAGAAATATGTAGTAGGACTCGGTGAGGCACTCTGGGACGTGCTTCCTGAAGGTAAGAAACTTGGTGGCGCACCGGCTAACTTCGCGTTCCACGCCGGTCAGTTCGGCTTGAACTCTATCGCTGTGAGCGCTCTCGGCGAGGACAAGCTCGCAGACGAGACCGTGCAGCAGCTCGAGGAGAAGGGCTTGCAGTATTGCATGCCGCGCGTGCCTTATCCAACCGGCACCGTGCAGGTGAAGCTCGACGACGAGGGCATACCTACATACGATATAAAGGAGAACGTGGCGTGGGACAACATCCCGTTCACCGACGAGGTGAAGGCTATCGCCGAGAACACAAAGGCTGTGTGCTGGGGCTCGCTCGCCCAGCGCAACGTGGTGAGCCGCGAGACTATCTACAAGTTCCTCGACACTACACCTGCCGACTGCATGAAGATATTCGACATCAACCTGCGCCAGGACTTCTACACAAAGGATGTTATCTGCGAGAGCATGAAGCGCTGCAACGTTCTTAAGATCAACGACGAGGAGCTTGTGCTCATCGGCAGAATGTTCGGCTATCCTGGCTTGGACATTGAGAACAAGTGCTGGCTCATCCTTGGCAAGTACGACCTCGATATGCTCGTGCTCACCTGCGGCGTAAACGGCTCGTACGTGTTCACACCAGGTGAGATGTCGTTCCAGCCCACACCGAAGGTTGAGGTGGCTGACACCGTTGGCGCAGGCGACTCGTTCACGGGTACATTCTGTGCTTCTATCCTCGCCGGAATGACGGTGGCTGAGGCTCACGAGCGCGCAGTGAGAGTGAGCGCATACGTCTGCACGCAGAACGGCGCAATGCCCGTACTGCCTGAGGAGGTGAAGTAAAACCCAAAGCCCCTCCCAACCCTCCCCATCGGGGAGGGCTTAGGATTGCCTAAAAATGCTTAGAAAGGCTTAAGAAGGCTTAGCTCGGCTTAAACGCCGCCTATGTTCTTCTTGGCTTAGAAAGGCTTAAGAAGGCTTAGTTCGGCTTAGAATAAAGAAAAGGTTTAGTTGTTAATATAAGTTCGTAATAGTAGAATTTTGTTTTTAGAGTTAGAAGCCGGGGGCATCGTTGCCTCCGGCTTTTTTCGGTTATCTCATACAAACGCTTTTCTGTTTCAGATTAAAGCAGTAACTTTGCGGCTAAATAGGAAGTATGGGCATCTTGCCCATACCACACATCCACAAACGCTTTTAAAAGTAAAAAAATAAAAAACATTTATGAAATCAATAAGCCGCATACTTAAAGGCAACCCTACAATGGCGGAGAGCACGGTCTATTCTGTGCTCGTCATCTGCTGTATCTCCCACTTTCTGAACGACATGATACAGTCGATCATTCCGTCTATCTATCCTATCCTCAAGGACAAGTTCGACTTCTCGTTCGCGCAGATAGGTATCATAACGCTCGTCTTTCAGATGACATCCTCCATTCTGCAGCCCTTCACCGGACTCTCTGCCGACCGCCATCCGCGCCCCTATGCGCTCTCCGTCGGCATGTGCTTCACGCTCGCCGGACTGCTCATGCTTGCGTTCGCCGAGAACTATCTGCTCATACTGCTGGCTGTGAGCGTCGTAGGCTTCGGCTCGTCCGTGTTCCACCCTACGGCGTCGAGCGTGACGCAACTGGCGTCGGGCGGCAAGAAGAGTCTTGCGCAGTCTATCTTCCAGGTGGGCGGCAACGGCGGCTCGGCGCTCGGTCCGTTGCTCGCAGCGCTCATCATCCAGCCCTTCGGACAGCACGCCATATCGTGGTTCGCCATAGCCGCCCTGCTCGCAGCGCTCATCATGGTGCGCCTCGGAGCGTGGTATAAAGCCCGCCTGCAGTACGCCGTGAAGCATCCGCGCAAGGCAGAAGCGCTGAATACGCACATCTCCCGACGCGCAAAGTACGGCGCATTGCTCATACTCATCCTGCTCATCTTCTCGAAATACTTCTACACATCCTGCATCACGAGCTACTTCACGTTCTACCTCATCGACAAGTTCGGCGTTTCGGTGCAGGCTTCGCAGATATGCCTCTTCGTGTTCCTCGCCGCCTTCGCCATCGGCACGCTCGCCGGCGGCGTGTTCGGCGACCGCTTCGGACGCAAGTACGTGATATGGTTCTCCATTCTTGGCGCGGCTCCGTTCGCCCTCGCCATGCCCTACGTCAATCTGACATGGACCATCGTGTTCACCTTCCTCTCCGGACTCATCATCGCCTCGGCGTTCTCCTCGATAGTGGTCTACGCCACCGACCTCATGCCCGACAAGGTGGGACTCATAGCCGGCATCTTCTTCGGCTTGATGTTCGGACTGGGCGGCATCGGTTCAGCGTTCTTCGGATGGCTCGCCGACAAGACCAGCGTCGAATTTATCTTCAAGGTGAGCGCATTCCTGCCGCTGCTCGGCATAATCGCCGGACTGCTGCCCGATACGCAGAAGAAGTAGTGCTTTTAAACTCTCCAATACACTTTTCCTACATTTTTGATACTTCAAAAATACACTTTTCCTGTATTTTTGAAGCATCAAAATTACACTTTTCCTGTAAAACAAGTAAATGCAGTAAATAGACATGAAAAAGACAATACCAGTTATAGGTATGGCGTGCGTTGTCTGCGCCGCCAACGTAGAGAATACGCTCCGTAAGTTGCGGGGCGTCAGCTCGGCTACGGTAACGCTGTCTACACGCACGGTGCTTGTAGACTACGACCCTGAGGTGATTACGCTCGACGATATGAAGCGCGAGGTGAGCAACGCCGGTTACGACCTCGTGGTGGAGAACGACCGCAACGCCGAGGAGATTAACCGCCGCGAGTATACGCTGCTGCGCCGTCGTACGCTGCTTTCGTGGCTGTTCGCCGCGCTCACGATGTACTTCGGTATGAGCGGCGACGGAGCGTTCAACAACCAAATCTGCCTCATACTCGCTCTCTTAAACATGTTCTACTGCGGCAGACGCTTCTATGTGTCGGCGGCAAAACAGATAACGCATCGCACGGCGAACATGGACTCGCTCGTGGCGCTGAGCACGCTCATAGCGTTCCTCTTCAGCACGTTCAATACGTTCTTCGGCGAGGCGGTTTGGGGCGCACGCGGCATAGAGTGGCACACCTACTTCGACGCTTCGGTGATGATAATCACGTTCGTGCTCACCGGTCGGTGTCTTGAGGAGAAAGCGAAAGACAGCACGGCGAGCAGCATACGCCAGCTCATGGGTATGCAGCCCAAGACGGCGCGCATCGTGACGCACGAGAAGATGGAAGGCACTGACGACTACCGCATGGAGGAGGTGCCTATCTCGACGATTCAGATAGGCGACACGATAGAGGTGCGCGCCGGAGAGAAGATTCCGGTGGACGGCGTGGTGTGTGCGGCTGAGAGTTTCATGACTGCCGATGCGGCGTACGTAGACGAGGCTATGATAAGCGGCGAACCTACACCGGCTATGAAGAAAGCAGGCGACACCGTGCTCGCCGGAACCATACCCAGTCAGGGCAAGCTGCGTATGCGTGCGCGTCAGATTGGCGAGAACACAGCTCTTGCGCACATCATACGCATGGTGCAGGAGGCGCAGGGCAGCAAGGCGCCCGTGCAGCGCATCGTAGACCGAGCCGCACGGGTGTTCGTGCCGACGGTGGCTGCCATCGCTCTGCTCACGTTCTGCATGTGGTGGGCTGTAGGAGGCAACGCCGCACTGCCGCACGCTATTCTCTCGGCTGTGGCTGTGCTCGTCATAGCCTGCCCCTGCGCAATGGGATTGGCTACGCCGACGGCGCTCATGGTGGGCATCGGCAAGGCTGCGCAGAAGCAGATTCTAATAAAGGACGCGTCTGCGCTGGAGAACCTGCATAAGATTCGGGCGATCGTCGTCGACAAAACGGGCACGCTCACCATCCCGAACCAGAATATCGACTTCACACGCCCATCTGACATACCGCTCGAAGAGCGCGAAACGCTGAAGCCTAACGCCAAGGAGGCGATGGCGCAGCTGCAGTCGGCTGGCATCGAGGTGTACATGATGAGTGGCGACAAGGAGGAGGCGGCTCGCTACTGGGCTGCTGAGGCTGGCATACGCAACTATCGCAGCAAGGTGCTGCCAGGCGACAAGCAGGCGCTCGTGCAGCAGCTTCAGAGCGAAGGCAAGCGCGTGGCTATGGTGGGCGACGGCATCAACGATACGCAGGCGCTCGCCCTCGCCGATGTGGGCATAGCCATCGGTCGCGGCACAGATGTGGCGATGGACGTGGCGCAGATAACGCTGATGGGCGACGACCTCATGGCGCTGCCCGAAGCCGTAAAGCTCAGTAGACGTACCGTGCGCATGATATGGCAGAATCTCTTCTGGGCGTTCGTCTACAACATCGTCTGCATACCCCTCGCCGCCGGTGCTCTACACATCTTTGGCGTCGACTTCCAGATAACGCCGATGTGGGCAAGCGCCCTGATGGCGTTCTCAAGCGTAAGCGTAGTGCTCAACTCGCTGCGCCTGCGCTACGCGTAACGCCAATCGCAACTCTGATGTGCCGCTATTATATATAATAATGTATAGAGAAGCGGCGGACGGGGTGGGGAAGTGTTGGGCAAGTTGCAATCGTTTGCAGGTGTGTGCGAACACATTACGGGTTGACGTAGGTCAAAAATAGGCGTTTTTAAGCGAAAAAAGAGTGTAAACACTTGTTTGTGTACGCAAACAATTGTAACTTTGCATCGTCAAAACAAGGGAACCGTGAGGCAACCGATTGACTAACAACATTAGGTAAAAGGTATTGAAAGGATAATTCGATAGGAAAGTCTTAAAGGTAAAGAAGATTCAGGACAACAAGAAGGTAAAAGATTAGGATGACTAAGGTATTAGTAAGGTAAAAGGTTAGGATAACAACACTGAAGGTATTAGAAAAGGTGAAAAGTAAAGGGTAACTTTGGTAAAGATATTAGGTTGAAAAGGTAAGTAAGTTATTAGGTTAGTATTGTTGATAGAAGGTACATAGTTTAGTAGTTAAATGGTTAATTAAGTAGAAAAGTTATGTTGATGACGGTAATGATGAGCCTATTCGCAGCTACAGCTGCAATAGGAATGTGGGGAGAAGACAACAAGTAACAGTCTTTCTCACCCCACACAGGATGAAGCGGAAACGCAGAGTCCAAACAAAATTGAGAAAAATAGGAATTAGTAAATAGTTGGTCCATTGCAGCACAGCTGTAATGGATTTTTTTTAATTTTATATATCCAGATGTTATTAGAGTTTTTCCTTACATGCAACAAGATTGGTGCCTTCACGTTGGGCGGCGGCTACGCCATGATCCCGATTATGGAGCGTGAGTTTGTAGACAAGCACCAGTGGATGGACCGTCAGGAGTTCATGGACATAATGGTTGTGGCGCAGACCACGCCCGGCATCTTCGCCATCGACATGGCGAGCCACATCGGCTACAAGTTGCGCGGTGTGTGGGGCGGCATAGTCGGAGCATTGGGCATTGCGTTGCCATCGATTATAGCGATAATGGTGATAGCGATGTTCTTCCAGAACTTCAAGGATAACGAGTATGTTGCAAAGTTCTTCCGCGGAGTGCGTCCGGCTGTGGTGGCGCTCATCGCCGCGCCGTGCTTCAATATGGCGAAGACGGCGAACATAACATGGCGCACGGCGTGGATACCGGTGGTGTGTGCGGCGCTGATATGGCTGCTGGGCGTGTCGCCGATATATATCATTATAGCTGCCGGCTTGGCAGGATATCTTTATGGAAAAATGTTGAATGTTGAATGTTGAGTGTTGAATTGTCGGCTGCGCCGATGTTGAGTTATTCAATTTTGAATTCACAATTCAAAACTTATAAATTCAAAATGCGCAAAGCGCACAATTCAAAACTCAAAACTCAAAATTGTAAAAATGATTTTCTTAAAACTGTTTATTATATTCACGAAGATTGGCACGTTCAACTTCGGTGGCGGCTACGCCATGCTGTCGCTCATACACAACGAGACTGTTGTGAAGAATGCCTGGCTCACCAACTCTGAGTTTACGGACATCGTTGCCATCAGTCAGTCGACGCCGGGTCCGATCGGCATCAACGCCGCTACATACGTAGGCTATACGGCGGTGCTCAACCAGGGCTATCCCGAGTGGATGGCGATGATAGGCTCTGTGCTGGCGTCGCTCTCCATCATCTGGCTGCCGTTCTTCATCATGATACTCATATCGAGATACCTCATGACCCACCGCGACTCGAAGGTGGTGAAGAGCGTGTTCGCCGGTCTGCGCCCAGCCATTGTGGGCTTGATAGCAGCCGCATCCTTGCTGCTTATGACCAAAGACAACTTCGGCTCGCCGAAAGACGAGCCGATAGGTTTCGGTATCAGCGTTGCGCTCTTTGCCGTAACGTTCTTCCTGACACGCTACCGCAAGACCAACCCGATACTGGTTATGCTGTGTTGTGGTGTGCTGGGCCTGCTTGTGTTCTAAGCGATAGGACAGCGCAGGTGGCGCATCTCGTGTCCGCCCCACATGGCGTCGTTGCAATACTCGAAGCCTACTGAGCGATATAGACGCTCGGCGTTGGGGTTGCCCTTATCGACGAGCAGCGCTGCAGGCAGATTGAGGCTTGCGGCGTGCTCGGTGGCACGTTTCAGCAGTTGGCGTGCTATGCCGCGGCGACGATATTCGGGATAGATAGCCAGCGAGTCGAGATAGAACTCGCCCGCTTCGGTCTCGTCGTCCATCTGCGAGTAGTCCATCTGGAGCTGCTTCAGCGCTTCTTCCTGGAAGCGGCGGCGCAGGCGGTGAAGGTCGGCTCCGTTGTAGCCCACGATGGCTCCGGCTACCGGTGCGTACTCCACGTTGCCCTCCGTAGCCTCCTCGTCAACAGCCACGAAGGTGTTGCGCCAACTGTACTGCGAGTCGTCCATCAGAACGAGGTCGAGCATCATGTGATAGAAATCGTCGAGCGTGTGCTCCTTGCCTGCCAGATACTGGCAGCAATCTTCCGTCATCGCCGTCATTATGAGCTGAGCGATGTCGGCTGCGTGTGCTGGTGTTGCTGGAATAATAGTCATACAAGTAGTTTCTTTTTCCGACAAATTTAAGCAAAACTCGCCGAACCTACAAATATTTTTACTTATATTAAGAGGTGTGCAGCAGGTTGACTGGCGACGGAGTGGGGAAATAAATTCCGCTGAAACACTTGTTTATATGGATTTAAATGCCTAACTTTGCAAAAACAATCAAACCATTTTTGTTAAACACGGAGGGCAGAGCATGGCGTCGGGCAAGTCTGGGTGAGACTTCGCAAAGGCTATCAAGGTCTGCTTTGCTCCTGTCGTAGCAGAAACGGTAGCATATTGAAAAACAATAGATAAAGACAGAAGAATGAGAATTCCGGCAGCAGGAACAGTGTCGGGATTCTTGTTTTTTTGTTATAGTAAAGAAAAAACATTAATAAAACAAACAAAGAAATCATGGCTTACATGTCACAAGAAGGCTACGACAAGCTCGTTGCCGATTTGAAACAGCTCGAATCAGTAGAGCGTCCGAAGGCTTCTGCAGCTATTGCTGAGGCTCGCGACAAGGGCGATTTGAGCGAGAATGCTGAGTATGACGCCGCTAAGGAGGCTCAGGCTCATCTCGAAGAGAAGATAAACCGTCTGAAGGTTGCTATCGCCGAGGCGAAGATTATCGACACATCGCGTCTTAGCACAGATACTGTGCAGATTCTGTCGAAGGTGGTGATGACAAACCTCGCCAACAAAGCAAAGATGTCCTACACCATCGTGAGCGAGAGCGAGGCTAACCTGCGTGAGGGCAAGATCTCTATCTCTACACCTATCGCTCAGGGTCTGCTCAACAAGAAGGTGGGCGACGAAGTGGAGATCAAGATTCCGCGCGGCACTATCCACCTGCGCATTGATAGCATCTCTTTCGAATAAAATAGGGTGTGGTAGCACCGCATCAGATATTGGAAAAATCGCCTCATTGGGCGCTCAAAATACGTTCGAAGCCAGAAACCGCAGACCTGGAGTCTGAGGTTTCTGGCTTTTGCGTATATAAAAATATGTGTGAATGCGTGTGCTTGTCCGTTTTTTTCACTAATTTTGTAGAAATAAACTTTTAAAACCTATTGTTATGGATATATTCTCAAAAATCGCCGCAGGCGAGATTCCCAGCTATAAGTGTGCTGAGAGCGAACAGTTCTACGCTTTCCTCGATATCAACCCGTTGGTGAAGGGCCACACACTCGTCATTCCGCGCCGCGAAGTGGACTACATCTTCGACATGGAGGACGACGAGATTGCCGAGTATCAGGTGTTTGCAAAGAAGGTGGCTGTAGCCATCAAGCGTGCCTTCCCGTGCATCAAGGTGGGCGAGGCTGTGCTCGGACTCGAAGTGCCACACGCTCATATCCATCTCATCCCGATGCAGTCGGAGAAGGACATGCTCTTCTCTAACCCGAAGCTGAAGCTCTCGGAAGAGGAGTTCCGCGAGATAGCCGACAAGATCTACACCGAGTTCAAGAAACTGTAACACAACAACCCTCGCAATTCAGCTATGAAGAGAAACATTGCCATTATACTCGCTGGTGGAGTAGGCTCACGCCTTGGTATGTCCACACCGAAACAGTTCTTTAAGGTGGCAGGCAAGATGGTCGTGGAGCACACCATTGACGTGTTCGAACGCAACCAGCACATCGACGAGATAGCCATTGTGTCTAATCCGGCACTCGTTGCCGACTTCGAGAATATCGTGCTGCGCAACAAGTGGCGCAAGGTGAAGAAGATACTGAAGGGCGGAGCCGAGCGCTACTACTCGTCGCTCTCTGCCATCACCGCCTATCAGAACGAGGACGCCAACCTCATCTTCCACGACGCCGTACGTCCGCTCGTCAGCCAGCGCATCATCGACGACGTCGTGAAGGCGCTCGACACCCACCGCGCCGTGAACGTAGCCGTGCCTTCTGCCGATACGATCATCGAGGTGGATGGCGACTTCATCACTAACATCCCCGACCGCTCTCGTCTGCGTCGCGGACAGACTCCGCAGGCGTTCGACCGCCAGCTCATTGCCGAGGCTTACGAGAAAGCACTCAAGGACCCCAACTTCCGCACTACCGACGACTGTGGCGTGGTGCGCACCTATCTGCCCGAAGAGCCTATCTTCGTGGTGCGTGGCGAGGAGAGCAACATGAAGCTTACCTATCGCGAGGACACATACATGATGGACAAGCTGTTCCAGCTGAAGAGCACCGAGCCCAACGACGTGCAGATCGGCGCTGAGTCGTTCTGCGGAAAAGTGGCTGTGGTGTTCGGCGGAAGCTACGGCATCGGCAAGAACATCGTGGAGATGCTCGAGCAGAGCGGCGCTCATGTCCACTCGTTCTCGCGCGGCGCAACGCATACCGATGTCGGCGACGACAACCAGGTGGCTCTTGCTCTGTCTGCTGTGGAGCAGAAGGAAGGACATATCGACTATGTTATCAACACCGCCGGCGTGCTCAACCGCGAACCGCTCGCTTCGATGGAGTACGACACCATACTGAAGGCTGTGCAGACCAACTATATGGGCACGGTGAACGTGGCTCTGCGTGCTCGTCCTTACCTGCAGCGCACACGCGGCAAGCTCATCTTCTTCACATCCAGCTCGTACACCCGCGGTCGCGCTTTCTATAGCATCTACTCGTCGACAAAGGCTGCCATCGTCAACTTTGTGCAGGCTGTTGCGCAGGAGTGGGATGCCGACGGCATCAGCATCAACTGCATCAACCCTGAGCGCACCAAGACTCCGATGCGCCAGCAGAACTTCGGCATCGAGCCGGACGAGACGCTGCTCATGCCGGAGCGTGTGGCTGAGGCTACGCTGCGCACCCTGCTCACCGACTGCACGGGTCAGGTGATTGACGTGCGCCGACCTGCGGCTGGCAAGTAACAAGGCAAGCCGACGAGTTGACGTGTCGGCTTCTCGGCTTGCTGTTCTTCAACGAAACAATTATAAATGGATTATATAACCGAATTCAAACAGCGCCACCTCCGTCGTGCGCAACTCAAGCAACTCTCCATTCTTGAGGAGATTGACCGCATCTGTCGCAAGCACGACATCAAGTACTGGCTCGACGGAGGCACTCTGCTCGGCGCCGTGCGTCACGGAGGCTTCATTCCGTGGGACGACGATATCGACATCGCCATGACGCTCGACGACTCGCGCCGCTTCGCCGAGATTACTCCTAAGGAACTGCGCAGCGGACTTGTGCTGCAAACGCCCGAGACGGAGAACACCAGAGAGCCGATTATGAAGGTGCGCGACCTCAACTCGTTCTACGTTGAGGGCAATGAGGACTTCTCGCTTGACTACTCGAAGGGACTCTTCGTCGATATCTTCCCGTTTATTCCTTACCCTAACGTGTCGCGCAGCTTCTGCAAGCATTACGGCAAGGCTATGTCGAAGTGCTACTCCATATTGCACCACTCACATCAGTACTCGTGGCGTGCCACGTTCGAACTGTTCTACTTCGGTGCGAAGTATATCTTCTGCAAGTCGGTGTGGGCTGCAGCCTTCGCCTTGCGCAAGTGCGACACCTACATCTCCAACGTGCTTATCAACAACGGCTACGGCATCATGCACCGCCGCGACTGCGTCTTTCCGCTTTCCACGATAGAGTTCGAAGGCAAGCGCTTCGCTGCGCCAGCCGACCCCGACGCTTATCTGAGCGACCTCTACCGCAATTATATGCAGGTTCCGCCGAAGGAGAAGCAGAAGGTTCACGCCGTATTCATTCTGCCCGACTTGATTGAGGAGGCAGAAGTAAAGAAGTAGTGTTGTGGCATACAGCTATCCGCAACACTCTTGCTAACATAATTATTTTATACGAAATGAAGCAGACACAAACCGTAGTGGTTGTGATGTGTACATACAACGGAGCGAGTCGACACCTTGCAGAGCAGCTCGACTCGCTCTTTGCGCAGACCCAGCCGCCGAAGGAGATAATAGTGCAGGACGACTGTTCTACCGACAACACCATGGAGATGCTCGCCGACTATGCACGCCGTGCGCCCCACGGAGTGCAGATGCGTGTCTATCAGAACGCGCAGCAGCAGGGCATCAACCGCAACTTCTTCTCAGCCATGCGCCGTGCCACAGCCGACCTCATCGCCGTTTGCGACCAGGACGACATCTGGCTGCCTACGAAGCTTGAGGAGCAAAGAGCCGCTATCGGTCAGAACATGATGTGTGTCTGCCGATCGGTGCCGTTCACCGAGACCGGTGCCGAGGTGCGCTACGACAGTCGCCGACCCAACTGCAACCTCATCCGTCTGTTCTATGCCTCGATGATGGGCCACTGCCAGATGTTGCGTCGCGAGTTGCTCGACGTGATACCTACCGAGGAGGAGTGTCCTGAGATATATCGCCGCACATGCTACGACGTGATGACAGCCACTGCTGCTGCGGCTCTCGACAGCATCGTGCTGCTCGATAAGGTGCTTGTGCGACAGCGCCGCTATGCCGAGGCTGCCACATACGTCGGTGTCGACGCCCATCGTGTGCGGTCTGCCGACAATGCAGCCTACATGGTGTGGTACGGCGTGCGCAATTATTCGATGGTGAAGCCCTGGATGAACGCCCACTTCGCCGCTCGCCGCGACTTCTTGCTTTGGGTAGAGCGCAAGTCGAAGACTGCCTTCTCGGTTTCTGAAGCAGTTCTTCGTGATTCGGAGCATTCTCCGTCAAGCAAAGACACCGTTCTCCCCACTACCGACAACGCCATCTTCCACGACGGCTTGCGTCTCCTCGATTATGAAACTGGCAAGGGCTTGCCGGCTTTCCTTGGCTTGCTGCGCATGTACGTGCGCTATCGCCACCGCATCTTCTACACCCACGAGACCGACCCCGTTGCGTTTCTGCGCGCCGTGCTCCATCCGTTCATGCAGATATACAACTACCGCTACCTCGTAGGCAAGACCTACCGTTGACATCCGGCGGTCTTCCACGTTACAGCTCCATACATATTATGAAGGTTTATTTCTACCATACGCAGAACATACAGTATTGCCTCCGTCGCATGGCGGAGGGCGAGTTCCCGTCGCATTTTCTCTACGGAGCGTGCCACCTTGCCGACAACGGCGTCGACGTGGTGTATCACCGCTCGCCGATGCACGAACTCTCCCGACTGAAGACTGCGATCTATACGGCGTGGCGTGTGCTCACCTGCCGCGAGCGTTTCGACGCCATCTACGCCACCCACTACAAAGGTCTCGAACTCGTTGTGCTGCTGCGCGCACTCGGCTTGTTCCGCAAGCCCATCGTCGTGTGGCACCACCAGCCCATCGTTAAGTCGAAGAGCCGTCTGCGCGAACTGCTCGGTCGTTTCTTCTACAAAGGTTTCGACCGCCTTATATTCTTCTCTCAGAAACTTGTTGACGACTCGCTGAAGGCGCCGAAAGCCGATCCGCGCAAGCTCGTCGTAGGGCATTGGGGTGCCGATCTCGCCTTTTATGATAAGATAAAAGCGGAGCTGAAGTCAGAGCAACTCTCACCCTCTCACCCAAACGACTCTCAACTCTCAACTCTCAACTCTCAACTCTCACCACCTCACCACAACACCACCTCAACATCTTTCATCGCCACTGGCAAGGAGCAGCGCGACCAGCCCACGCTCATCGAAGCGTTCAACCGCACCGGCCGCCACCTTATATTATATATAGGTATCAATCCGAACCCGAACGTGCCCAACCCCAACCTCGAAGCCGTGGAGCGCTGCAAGCCCGCCGACAACATCGACGTGGTGAAGATATGCGGACTGCTGCCTTACGAGATAGCGCGCGAAGTGGCGAAAGCCGACTGTGTTGTCATCTGCTGCCACCGCACACGCTACACCGCCGGACTCACCACTGTTGTGGAAGCACTCGCTCTCGGTCTGCCCATCATCTGCAGTCGCAATCCGCAGATACCGGTCGACTTCGATAGTCTTGGCTGCGGCATCTCCGTCGAATACGGCGACGTCGAGGGGTGGCAGAGAGCCGTCGAATACATAGCCTCTCACCCCGAAGAAGCACGCAAGATGGGCTGTCGCGGACGCGAACTTGCTGAGCGAATGTTCAACGACGAACGCTGTGCAAAGGAGGTTGCGGAGGTTATAAAGGAATTTAGTTTGTAAAAATTACAAACAATCCTTTGCAGTTTCAAACTTAATCTGTATCTTTGCATAAGAAAGGCTGCATCTCGGCAATTCAAGCAAGCTTGATTGCACTCGATTTGCACTTTCTTTGCAAAAGAAATTAAAAATGGCTTAAATAATAATCATTATGAAGGAACTTAAAGGAACAAAGACAGAGCGCAACCTGCAGGAGGCATTCGCAGGTGAGTCGCAGGCACGCAACAAGTACACATACTACGCATCAAAGGCTCGCAAGGAGGGTTATGAGCAGATAGCTGCTCTCTTCGAGGAGACAGCACAGAACGAGAAGGAGCACGCAAAGATGTGGTTCAAGTATCTGCAGGGTGGTGCCATCAAGGACACCGTAGAGAACCTGAAGGACGCTGCTGCTGGCGAGAACTACGAGTGGACCGATATGTACGATCGCATGGCTAAGGAGGCTGATGAGGAAGGCTTCGCAGAGATTGCTGCCGCTATGCGTGGCGTCGGTGCTATCGAGAAGCACCACGAGGAGCGTTACCGCAAACTCCTGAAGAACATTGAGGACGGCGTAGTGTTCTCTCGCGACGGCGATTGCATCTGGCAGTGCCGCAACTGCGGTCACATCGTTGTAGGCAAGCAGGCTCCGGAGCTTTGCCCGGTTTGCAAGCATCCGAAGGCGTACTTCGAGCTGAAGGCAGAAAACTATTAAAAGTAAAAAGGTAAAAGAGTAAAAGAGTAAAAAGGCTCTTAAAACAACCGCTTCCGCAAAACTTTTGCTTCAAAAGTTTTGCGGAACGAAATAAAAAGCGTACCTTTGCACACGCAAAACGCCAATGCCCAGATGGCGGAATCGGTAGACGCGCTGGTCTCAAACACCAGTGGGGCAACCCATCCCGGTTCGAGCCCGGGTCTGGGTACTGTAGACGACTAAGAGTTGGTTTCAACGCTTAGTCGTTTTTTTTTGTGTATACCAGTTTATAACCACATTATTAGTTTTATCGGATAGTAATAATAAAAATTTGTTTTGCGAAAAAATCTACCATATCTTCCAGCCGCCGATTCTTTTCTTCGCAACTTGCTGAGTATGTGCGACAAACGTAAACAATATCGGCTGGTAGATTTCTGAAAAACGGCTTTATCTCCCAGGCTATCTCCCAGCTGCAGAGGGCTATCTCTCAGCCTATCTCCCAGCCGCAGACAGACATCCTCCAGCCTATAAAAAGCGAAGAGCATTTCAATCACTTGAAATGCTCTCCTAAATAACTAAATTTTACCAAAATATGATTTAAAAAAAAATTATCAACTTTATACGGGGTGTTCTCAATCGTTTTGGTTCAAAACTACGACAAAGGTAGTATTTTTTATTCGAAAAGTATTATATCTGCTTGCTTTTATTAGTATTATTAACAAACAAATACTCTAAATGGATTAATCGGAATGAATTGCTCCCGTGGTAGGACGATTACCGCGGTGTAAAACGGGTGTTACCGCAGTGGTGTAATGGTGTTACATCGCTGCTGTAATCGTATGCCCAGATTGAGGTAACTAAAAGAATTACGGCGCTACTCTTAGGTATATAAAAGAATTACGGCGCTACTCTCATCGAGCAGCGCCGTAAACCTATGTTTAACTAAAAATCCCTTTTCGTAATTAATGAAGAGTCTCACGAGCCTTCATAGTTACCTGTTAAACAATTTACCTTAAACCTAATAACTAAAAACCTAAATCTATTACTACTAACCTAAACAATCTATTAACCTTTTGACAATGCAAAGGTACGCACAATTCTGAAGATGACAAATGTTTTTAATGTAAATGTCACGAAAGTTGCGGTTTTATTGATATAAATCAAATATTATGTGCTCGAACACATCAGAAAAATTGTTTTTCATTCTGTTAGTTATGGTTTTGAAGTGTAAGTTTTAAGGCTGTTTTTGTTTGAAATCGTAAATGGGAGGATAGTAGCGGAGGTCTCCGGCCTCCGCCGCACCAAGTCTAACGCAGCTTTCTGCGGAGACCTTCTCCGCACTATGTCTTATATTAGCAACAACGCTGCCTGCTGCGGAGGCCGGAGACCTTCGCTACAAAAAAAGGCTACGGCAAGAATGCCGTAGCCTCCTAAGGGTTATTTGTCTGAATGGTTATTTGCCAGGTGTGAAGCGCAGGGTGTAAGAGTAGTTGCCCCATGACGGCACCTCGTACTGCGAGAGGCAGCCGTCGCCGCCGCAAGAGTTGTTGCCCAGACCGCGCTGTGCGTAGTCGAAGTGGGCGTAGATCTGCGGATCGCGAGTGAGGTCGTACCAGTGGAGCTGCGAGTTCCACATCGAGTCGCCCCATGTACACCAGCGTGTCTCGTCGTAGTGACCGAGCGAGAAGGCTGCCTGACCATCAGCCTCGATGTTAAGCGAGAGCGGCTGACCGGGCACGCTGTTGTTGCGCAGCGTGAGCGAGCGCATATCCTGGTGGTCGCCGTAGGTCTGCGGGTGGAGCATCTCGTCTACCATGTCGTCGACGGTGGTCTGATAGCGTCCGATCATGGAGCCGGTCTTGCGGTCGGCGTAGTTAGACCACGGACCGCGTGCGTAGTATTCTACGTCCTCGAAGCCTGCAGCGAACTGCATACCGAGACCCATGCGTGCGAGCGAAGCGCTCGGCGAGAACGTCACCTTCATGTCAACCACGCCGTCGGGATAGAACGTATAGTCGATGGTGTACTGGCAGGCGTTGGCTCTGCCCTTAACAGACATCGTAGCGTTGTCGCCGCTCTTGGCGAGTGCGCCCGTCACGCTGACGCTGGCAGAGTTGCTGAACGTCGGGCGGAAGTTGCGGTCGTTGTCCACCTTGCGGTAGCTGTTGAAGTCGGGACCCTCGGCGATGAGCGCCTTGCCGTTGTATGTCCATGTCTGCATCTTGCCGTTGTTGAAGCTGATGGCGAATTCGCCGTCGGCTGTCTTGCCCTTCACGGTCTGACCCTCTACGGTGAGTGCCGAGCAGCTGTTCATGTCGGCGTTGTGAGCGGCGAGAGCCGGGCGCTTGCCAATCTCGAACTGCTGTTCTGCCACGGCGTAGCCCTCTTCAGCCCACATCGTTGCCTCCTTCAGGCGCAGCGATACGTTGAGCAGATACTCGGCGTCGTCGCCGACGTTTGTGGTGTACGGTATAGCAACCTTAGCCTCCTTGCCGGCAGCGATGGCAGGCATGTCAGCCGTGCCCTCCTCAACGACGCGTCCGTTGCGCAGCACCTGGTAAACGAGGTTGTAGCCCTCGAGACTGACGAACGAGTTCTTGTTCTTCAGTGTGAGCTTGCCGTCGTAGAAATCAGTGAACGCAGCGTTCTGATATACGCGCTTCACCTCAGTGAGCTTGCCCGTCCATGCGCGGTCGGGCGTGATGAGTCCGTTGTTCACAAAGTTGCCCTGGAAGCCAACGCCCACGCCGCCGGTAGAGTTGTAGTCGTAGCCCGAAACCCAGTAGTTGAAGCCGTTCTCGCTCTTGCGTTCGCCCTTCACGAGGCGTGCAGGGTCGTAGAAGCTCTGGTCAACCCAGTCCCAGATGCAGCCGCCGAGGATGCCGTTGCTTGCCTCGATGACGTCCCAGTACTCCTGCAGGTTGCCCACAGCCTGACCCATTGCGTGTGCATACTCGCAGATGAAGTAGGGCTTGCCTGCATATCCGTTGCTGCTGCCGCTCACGCTGCTCACTGTAGGATACATCGAAGAGCCGAGGTCAGAGTAGCTCATGTTGCCCTCGTAGTGGATGAGGCGGTCGTCGAGCTGGCGAATCTTGCTGACGCTCGAAGCGAAGTTGCTTGCGCCGCCCGACTCGTTGCCGAGCGACCAGAAGATAACGCTCGGGTGGTTGCGGTCGCGCATCACCATGCGCACCTCGCGGTCGTCGATGGCTGTGCGCCATGTAGAGTTAGAGGCGAGGTTCTGGTTGAAGTGGCACTCCACGTTAGCCTCGTCCATGGTGTACAGACCGTAGGCATCGAACATGGCGTACATCTTCGGCTGGCGCGGATAGTGCGAGGTGCGCACCGTGTTCACGTTAGCCTGCTTCATCATCTCCACGTCGCGCAGCATAGTCTCCATGTCGATGGCGCGTCCGTACTCGGGGTGAGCGTCCTGAGTGTTCACACCCTTGAAGAACACGCGCTTGCCGTTGATGTACACAAGGTTGCCGTTCTGCTTGATGTTGCGGAAGCCGTATTTCGTAGAGAACACCATCTCGTCGGCACCGTCGGCAGTCTGCTGCTTAACGACAACGCTGTAGAGATACGGGTCTTCGGCGCTCCATGCGTGCAGACCGCTGAGCTGGCTGATAGTAGTGTCGACGGTCTTGGTCTCCGTGCCGCTGTATTCGGCTGTAGCCGAGCCGACGGTCTTTCCTTCATGGTCGAGCAGTTCGACGAGGAACTTCTTCACAGCCTCCACGCCGTCGCGGTTGTCCACCTTCAGCGCCACCTTCAGTGTGCCGCTTGTAGCGTCCTCGCTGAGGTTGGGCGTTGTGATATAATGGTCGGCAACGAACACCTTCGGCGTAGCCACGAGATAAACGTCGCGGTGTATGCCCGAGAGGTGCCACATGTCCTGACCTTCGAGATAAGAGCCGTCGCACCAGCGGTAGACGCGCACCGAAAGCTGGTTGTCGCCCACCTTGGCGAACTCGGTGATGTCGAACTCGGCGTCGGTGTTAGAGTCCTGCGAGTAGCCTACGTACTTGCCGTTCACCCATACCACGGCAGCGCTGTACACGCCGTCGAAGTGAACGAAGAGACGCTTGCCGTTCCACGATTCGGGCACGCTGAACGAGCGGCGGTAGAAGCCGATTGCGTTGTGATCCTCCACGCCGTAGTAGGTGTAGCCCACGTTGGCGTTAGGCGGATTGTTCTGGAACGGGTAGCCCACGTTGGTGTATACCGGAGTGCCGTAGCCTGCCATCTCCCAAGAGAGCGGCACGCGGATGTTGTCCCATGCCGAGTCGTCGTAGTCGGCAGCGAAGAACTCGCTTTCGCCAGGACCGTTCTGTGTTCCGGGCACGAACTTGAACTTCCACTCGCCGTTGAGCAGCTGTGTCTCGGCGTTCTGCGGAGTGAGCCACGGCTCGTTGAACGCAGCGTCGCTCTTCATCGCCTCTACCGAAGCGTAGGGTATGAACGTAGCGTGAGCATCCTCCTTGTAGTCGCCCACCTTCTGCTGGTTCTGAATCCACGAAGCATCGAACTTGCGCTCGGTGGGGGTTGTAGTGCCACCACCGCCGGTAGAGCCGCCTTCCACGTCTTCGAGCGAGATTTCCTTGTACGTAGCCCAAGAGCGTGTGTTGCCCTGCGTGCTGCCGTAGAGTATAGACGACATCGCGAGGATGTTGCTCACGGTAGAAGCGTCGCAACGCAGTACGCCGTTGATGTACAGACCGTCCGACTTCAGCTCGATGGTGGTCTCGCCCGAGATGTTCGAGATGTCCTCGCGGTGAGTCTGGCTCGGGTTGAAGCAGTTGATCTGCAGGTTGCTGCTGCTCTTTGTGTAGAAAAGATGGATTACGTTGACGCCGCCCAATCCGTTTGCGCCCTGCAGGTCGTCGCCGATAGAGAGCACGTTCTCGTTCGCTTTCGAGTTGTCACAGGTGCTGAGGTCGAGTACAGCCTTGAAGCTCTGCTTCTGGAAGTTTATCGCCGTCTTGTACTTGAACGACTTGCCGTTAGGCGTATAGTTGGTGAGTAGCGACTGGCGTGCCTGCACCGAAAGCGTGCCGCCGGCGAGGAGGCACACAAGAGAAAGCAAGAGCACGAGGCGCTGTTTGATGTTTGCTATCATAATGTTTTTAGGTTTGTTGTAATATCTACTATATATATATTAATGTGTGACAGCTTACTTCTTCAGCAGCGTTTTCTTGCCGTTCACGATGTATATGCCCTCCTGCAATCCGTCGGTGTTGCTGTCTGTGCGCACCTGCTGACCGCCGATGTTGTGCACGCCCTTGGCATGAGTCTGCTTCTGCTCGGTCTCTACGCCGTCAGTCTTCACGTCTTCGATGGCAGTCTCGGGCGTATTGGCGTCTACGAGCAGCCACTGTGCAGCCTCAAACTCCTTGCCCGGCATCTGCGGCATAGCGGCGATGCGGTTGTAGACTGAATTCTGGTAGAGATACATCGAAGCACTTGCCTCTGTGTTGCGGCTCGAGATGGCGTATTCTTCGGTAGAACCCTCCACCGGCTCAATGCGCCACTCGCTGAACGTGCCGCCCTTTGCAGACGGCGTGCCCCAAAGTTCGGCTCCCCACGCTGTGTCGCCCGACTTGATGCGGTAGAATCCCGGAGTGGTTGCGCTCTCGATCTGTTCGAGCGTCACCTTCACCTTCTCGCCACCAAGCACAAGACGTCCGTCTTCGGTGCCGAGAAACTGTTTCTTGCCGACATTGTAGAGACAGTAGGTGCCTCCGCTTTTCGGCGTCTCGCCCTTGTAGTCTTCGGCTGCTACGGCTGTACAAGTGCCGAGCAGCGCAAGGGCTGTAAAGAATAATTTGTTCATATTGGTTTGTTATTAGTATGTATTAGTATATTCGTTTTTATATGCTCTCTAACAATTTGTGCATTAAACTGCGTTCTGTAGTACGTAAGAGGTCTTAGGTTTGTAAGGTTAACTGCCGCCGGTTGCGGCAAGCTAACCGTGATATAATCTGTAGTTGTCGCTTATTTGTTGTCGGCAACCATCTTTTTCGGTCCGCGCACGCGTTCGTTCTGCTTCACTCCGCTGCGAATCTCGATATTGATGCCGTCCGAAATGCCGGTCTGCACCTTGCGTCGCTCGTATGTCTGCTTGTCGCCTTCCCCCTTTATCACGTAGACGTACGTGTCGTCGCCGTCGAACTCTATGGCGCTCTCGGGCACAGCCAGCACGTTCTTCGCTTCAGCCAGCACTATCTCTGCGTTGGCGCTGTAGCCCGAGCGTATGTTCGCAGACGAGGACGGCAGATTCACGGCTGCCTTTATCTCAAACTGGTTTGCGCCGTTCTGCTCCGTAGCTTTCGGCGAGATGTACTCCAGACGGGCGTCGAACTTCAGATCCTGCAGCGCGCCAATCGTAATCTTCATGTTCATTCCGGCGGAGAGACGACCCACCTCAGTCTCGTCGATATTGCCGCGGAAGATGAGGTCGTTCATGTTTGCGACGGTAGCTATTGTGGTTCCGTCGTTGAAGGTATTGGCAAGAATGACAGAGTTGCCCACCTTAACCGGTATGTCGAGTATCAGACCCGTGATTGTGGAGCGTATGAGCGTAGACGAAGCCGAGGCGTTCGATTTCGATACGCCGTCGCGCACTACCTCCAGGTTGTCCTGCGCTGCGTTTACCTCCTCGCGCGACTGTCTGAGAGCCTGCGCTATCTTGTCGTATTCGTCGGCAGCGACGAGTCCTTTGTCGAAGAGAGCCTTCTCGCGGTCGTAGTCGGTTTGCGCCTGCTTGCGGTTTATCTCGGCAAGACGCAGACGCGACTGGGCTGCGCTGAGCGAACCCATGTCCGGAATCACCTTGACCTTTGCAATCACCTCGCCCTGCTGAACCGTTTCGCCTGCCTCTTTGAGTATCTCGGTGATGATACCCGAGATTTGCGGCTTCACGTTCACCTCGTTGCGCGGCTCAATCTTGCCGGTGACGACGGTGGTCTTGCGGATGTTCATACGCTGCAGCGTGAACTCGTCGTAGACCTCGGGTTGAGGCTGCGACTTGATGTAGAGAAACACGAATGTTCCGATGAAGATCACGGCAACAAGTGCCATGAGGATGTATTTGATGTACTTTTTCATAAGCTGGGTTGTCTTTCTTAGGCCTTCCTAAGCCTTATTAGATCTTCCTAAGCCCTCCCCGACGGGGAGGGTTGGGAGGGGCTACTCGTCGCGCATGGCGTCTACGGGTTTAATTCTCATGGCTCTCATGGCAGGCGCGAGTCCGGCGAGCACGCCGAGCAGCGAGAGCATGGCTACGGCGCCCACGGCTGTCCAGAAGCTTATCTGGAAGTGAGCCATGACGATGCCGTCCGTTGTGTTAGCCATTTCGAGCGCCTGCAGGATAAGCACCACGAAGAGGATGCCGCTCATGCCGGCTATGGCTGTGAGGAGTATGCTTTCGGAGATGATTTGCGAGAGAATGCTTCGCGGTGTGGCTCCTATCGCACGGCGTATGCCAATCTCTGTTGTGCGTTCGCGCACGGTCACCATCATGATGTTCGACACGCCGATGGCTCCGGCGAGCAGCGTGCCTATGCCTACGAGCCAGATGAGTATGTTGACGCCGCGGAACATGCTGTCTACCATCGAGAACATCATCTCGGTGTTGAATATCATCACGCCCTTGTCGTCCTTCGGACTTACGTCGTGCGCCTGCGCTATCACGCTGCGTATTCGGTCGGTGATGTCGCTCATCTTCACGCCGGGCTTTCCGGTCATGCAGAGCAAGTCGATGTTGTGTCCGCGGTTGTACACTTGCTGCACGAGCGTGATGGGCAGCACTACGGCTTGCTCGTCGCTACCGTTGATGTTCATGTTGCCGTCGCTGTAGTTGACACCCACCACATTATAATAGATGGAGTCGATGCGTATGAGCTGACCGCACGGGTCGCCTCCGCCGGTGAAGAGCGACTTGTACACTTGCTTGCCGATGACGCAGACCTTGCGTCCCTGACTGATGTCCATCTCGTTGATGTATCGTCCGTAGAACATCTTCGGCGTAGTGACCTCCTGCATGTCGGGCATCACGCCTTTCACGGTGCATGAGGCGTGCTTGTCGCCGTGCGTTGCGCCCGCTCCCCATCGCGTGATGGTAGGCGTAACGACGTCGAGCTCTGGCACGTGCGCCTTGAGTCGCTTCACGTCGTCGTAGTTCATCACCCACTGTCGTCCTTTGCGGAATCCGTGGTAGGGTATGGTGGTCTGCTGCGCCCATACGACGGCAGAGTTTGTGGCGAATCCGTCGAGGTTCTTGTTGATAAGCTCCTTGAGTCCGTCGCCGCCGCCGATGAGTCCGACGAGCATGAACACGCCCCAAAACACGCCGAATCCGGTGAGGAAGGTGCGCGATTTGTTGCGGGATAGCGTGTCGAGTATTTCACGCAAGCGGTCGGTATCGAATCGTATCATTGTTTTCTCTTTTTTTTACTAAGCCGAACTAAGCCTCTTTAAGCCTTCCTAAGCCGTTGCTTCCTAAGCCGAACTAAGCCTTCTTAGGCCTTTCTAAGCCGAGGTGACTAAGGCTAACTAAGCCCTCCCCGACGGGGAGGGTTGGGAGGGGCTCCTACTCAGCCCTCAGCGCCTCAATCGGTCTGATTCGGGCAGCCTTGCGAGCGGGTATTAGTCCGGCGAGCGTGCCGGCGAATATCATCAGGAGTGTGGCTTTTATGCAGGTGTCGAAGCCCACGGTGGGGTTGGTGAACATCTGTATGGCGAAGAGTCCGTTGTCGATGGTTTCCTTTCCGATGGTGGCGTCCATATACTGGTTGGCGGCGATGCCGAGCAGCATGCCTATGTAGCCGAAGAAGGTAGTGATGGCGACGCTCTCGATGATGATGAGGCGCAGGATAGACCACGGTTTGGCGCCGATAGCCTTGCGTATGCCGAACTCGTGAGTGCGTTCGCGCACGGTGATGAGCATGATGTTCGACACGCCCACGATGCCCGAGATGAGCGTCAGTATGCCTATCACCCAGAGCGCCGTACTCAGCAGCCCGTTGGCGGTATTCATGCTGAGCGCCTGCGTGAATCGGTTCCATATCCATACGGCGTTTTCGTCGTCGGGCGCGGCGCGGTGCTGTCGGTTTATCCTCGCACGATAGTTGGACTCGAACGCCGCGTTCTCAGCCTCCGAGTTGAGATTGCTGAACGAGAAGACGATGTCGCCCGTCTTGTCGCCCTTGCTGTATATGGCGCGGAACGTCGTGAACGGTATGAAGGCGTCGTTGCCCATGCTGCTCTTCTGACTCTCGTAGATGCCCACGACGCGGAAGGCGAGTGTCGTTGTACGTATCAGCTGTCCGTTGAGTGCGAGCGGCGACTGCGGCAGCAGTTCCTTCGCCATGTCCGAGGATATGACTATCGACTTGCGGCGGTCCTTAAGGTCGAGTTGGTTGATGAAGCGTCCGCAGACCATCGTGCGCTTGTTGATGTAGATATCGTTCGGGTATACGCCGCTCAGCTTTATGCCCGTGGTGTAGTTGCTGCCGTTGACGAGCGTCTCGCCCTGCTGCGACAGTTCTGCGCCCACGGTCTCCACGTTGTCGTGGAAGCCCTCCTTGGTGATGCTCATGTCCTTGTCGTTCAGCTCCACGGCGCGCCCTTCGCCCAGTCCGTCGTACGCCTTCGACGTCTCGCCGCCGTACACCACCATTGATGTGGCGAGGAATCGGTTCGAGTTGCCCATCATGGCGTTGATCAGACCGTTGCCCGCACCGAGCAGCACGATGAGGATGAAGATGCCCCACGCCACGGAGAATCCCGTGAGCGCCGTGCGCAGGCGGTTGTGCTTGATGGTGGTGAGTATTTCGATGAATATGTCGCGCATGTGCCTTTACTTCATTATGCCGTTGATGCCGAACGGACGCGCCGTATGGTCGAGGTTTTCCTCGATCTTTCCTATAAATCCGTCCTTTATGTGTACAATCTTGTTGGTCTCGTTAGCCACGCCGCTCTCGTGCGTCACGACGATGGTCGTCACGCCCTCCTCGGCGTTCAGCCTTTTCAGCAGTTCCATCACCTCCACCGACGTCTTTGAGTCGAGTGCGCCCGTAGGCTCGTCGGCGAGAATTATCTGCGGCTTCGTGATGAGTGCGCGTGCTATAGCCACGCGCTGCTTCTGTCCGCCCGACATCTCGTTGGGGTAGTGGTCTGCCCACTGCGCCAGTCCGAGTCGGTCGAGATACTCCATCGCTAATTTGTGGCGCGTGCGTCGTGCCACGCCCTGATAGTAGAGCGGCAGTTCCACGTTCTCCACAGCCGTCTTGAACGCTATGAGGTTGAACGACTGAAAGATGAAACCTATCATGCGGTTGCGATACTCCGCAGCGCGCGTCTCCGAGAGGTCTTTGATGAGCGTGCCGCCGAGCAGGTATTCGCCCGAGTCGTAGTTGTCGAGAATGCCGAGAATATTGAGCAGAGTAGACTTGCCCGAGCCCGACGCGCCCATGATAGAAACGAACTCGCCCTCGGCAATGTCGAGCGTGATTCCCTTCAGCACATGCAGCGGCTGCGCACCCTGGTAAGTCTTGTTAATATCTTTCAGATGTATCATGTATATATAATATGTAGCAAAGTAACAAAAATATCCGCAAAAAGTCAATATTTCGTGTGCCTTTTTACGGATATTTAATAGACGAAGTGGTCTAAGTATATTGTTATGATAAGCCTACGACTTCCAGCGCCATGTCTTCACGATCATGCGACCCAGGCGCGTGAACGCCACCGTGACGCGCTGCGGCGACACCTGCTTGCCGCCGATGATGAGCAGCACGGCGGTGAGGATGAGCGCGATGCCCACGGCAAGGCGCATAGTGAACGACTCGCCGAAGCAGACGCAGCCTATGGCTACAGCCGTTATCGGTTCGAGCGCACCAAGAATTGCGGTAGGAGTAGAGCCAATGTCTTTAACGGCTATCGCCATAAGCACTAACGATAGCACGGTAGGCATCAGCGCGAGTTGAGCAGCGAAGAGCCACTGGTTCGGCGTGGTGAGCAACTGCACCGTCTCGCCCATTGCGAACGTGTAGCCGAGGATGGTGAGCAGACCGAAGATAAGTACGTAGAACGTGAGCTTCACCGACGACATCCTCAGGCGCGACTTGTTCACCACAACGATATACACGGCGTACGTGAGCGACGACACCATGACGAGCAAAACGCCGAGCGTGCTGAGCGTCGATCCGTTGGAAGTCTGGTTCAGAAGAGCTATTCCGCCCAATGCGAGCGCGATGGAGATGACCGTGGCTGGTGTCACTTTCTCTTTGAACAGCAGCGCCATAATCACCGCCACCATAACCGGATAGACGAATAGCAGCGTGGAGGCGATGCCCACGTCCATATAGTTGAAGCTGATGAAGAGCGACGACGACGATGAGCCCATGAACACGCCGAGCATGGCGAGCAACATCAGTTCGCTACGCGTTACGCCGAACTTCTTGCGCTGCACGAGCATCATCACGCCGAGCATCACGATAGCGAGTCCGAAACGATAGAAAAGTGTAGAGTTGGCACTGATACCGTCATGGTACAAGTTCATGGCGCCGAGCGGATTAGTGCCGTAGAACACGGCTGCGCCGACGCCACATAGAGTGCCGCGAAGTTTTACGTTCATACTGTGTGTTTTGATTTTTAAGCAAAGGTACAAATAAAAGTAGAAAGGTAAAAGAGTAAAAAGAGGTAAAGTGAAGGGGTTTTAAAAGTGAAATCATGGTTTTATGATTGAAAAAACCTTTAGCCGCGTTCGTAAAAAATAAACGTAAAGGTTTTTTTGCTTTAGGTATTCTCAATACCTTTGCAATCGCAAAAACAGAAATAACAACATACTACTGCAAACCGCGTGAATATACATTATTATATATAACACAGAAAATAAATAAATAGCATAAGAGAAATGGAAATTTTAAGAAATCTGTTTTATGGTTTCCCCGACCTATGGGGTGGAGGCGTGGCACACTCGGTGATGATTCTCGCCCTTGTTATCACGTTAGGCCTGAGCCTTGGCAAGCTGAAGGTGAAGGGCGTGTCACTCGGACTCGCCTGGATACTGTTCATCGGTCTCATCTTCGGCCACTATTCGCTCAATCTCGACGCCCATCTGCTCCACTTCCTTAAGGAGTTCGGCTTGATTCTTTTCGTTTACTCTATCGGTCTTGAGGTAGGCCCCGGCTTCTTCTCATCGTTCAAGGACGGCGGCAAGAGTCTCAATTCGCTTACGGCTATTATCGTGGCGCTCAGCATCGTCACAACACTCGTAATATACAGCTTCACCGGCACACCATTCACCACAATGGCAGGCATCCTCTCGGGCGCAGTAACCAACACTCCTGGACTCGGTGCTGCGCAGCAGGCGTACAGCGACTTGCGCCATATCGACGCACCGAGCATCGCTACCGGCTATGCCATTGCATATCCGATGGGTGCGCTCGGTGTAATCATCTCGTTCGCCATACTGCGCTACGTTCTGCGCATCAACAAGGAGGCTGAGGAGGCTGACGCCAAGCGCGGTATGGGCCACCTGGAGAAGATGACGCTCAACACATTCTCGGTGAAGGTGACCAACACGATGATCTTCGGCGATAGCATACAGCAGATACGCCAGTTGCTGAAGCGCGACTTCATGGTGTCGCGCATCATTCGCAACGGAACGAACGAACACGACGAGGTGGTGAACGGACATACCGTGATAGGCGAGGGCGACATACTGCGCATTGTGGCTCATCCTACCGTGGAAGACCCCGTCATTGCGCTGCTCGGCGAGAAGGTAGACGTGCCCGAAGACAAGTTCGGCAACGAACTCGTCACACGCCGAATACTCGTTACTAAGCCCGACATCAACGGCAAGTCGCTCTCTCATCTGCACATTCGCGAGAACTTAGGCACTAACGTAACACGCGTCAACCGCAACGGCGTGGATCTTATCGCTACCGGTTCGCTGAAGCTGCAGCTCGGCGACCGACTCACCGTCGTAGGTACCGAACTCGCCATCGCTCATACCGAGAAGATGCTCGGCAACCAGATGAAGCGTCTTAACAACCCGAACCTCATACCGGTGTTCCTCGGCATCGTTCTCGGCTGTATCTTCGCCAACATCCCGTTCTTCATCCCCGGCATCAACGAGAGTCTGCGACTCGGACTCACTGGCGGTCCGCTCATCGTGGCTATCCTCGTAGGCTACTTCGGTCCGAAGTACAACCTTGTGACGTACAACACCATATCAGCCAACCTCATGCTGCGCGAAGTGGGCATCTGCATATTCCTTGCGTGCGTAGGTCTCGGCACCGGCGAGCAGTTTATGCAGACCGTAATGACGGAGAGCGGCATGACTTGGATAGGATACGGCATCGCCATCACAATGATACCTGTCATCCTGGGCGGCATCATCGGCAAGTATCTCTTCCACATCAACTGGTACACGCTGCTCGGTGTGCTCGCCGGCTCAAACACCAACCCGTCGGCGCTGGCATACGTTCGCGACCAGACATCGGTAGACGCGCCTAACGTGGGCTACGCCAACGTCTATCCGTTCGCAATGTTCCTGCGCATCGTTACGATACAGATACTCATCTTCGTGTTCGGTTAAGCCGCGCACGCCGATTCAGATAATAAGATAATGTTTTTATAGTTTTAATAGTAGTTAATATGTTCAGGGTAACTAAGGGGGTGGTTGTCTCCGCTCGGCTTTGCCGCTTGCCAGAGCAAGAACAGCACCAACCGAGAAGTAGGTCTAATAAATCGGTGCAGTTCTTGCTCTGGCAAGCGGCAAAGCCGAGCGGAGACAACTGCACCCCCTTATGTTACTCTTCACGCAAGCCTCGTAAACAACGAATATGGATAACAATACAATAGAAACAATGCAAGCAACCTGCCAGTGTGGCAATTCAAACAACCAGTCTAAAGTGGCGGCAGCCGAGCTGCAGCACAAGCTCGACCTGCTTCTGCGCACCGGAAGCATACTTATGGAGAGTGCAGCCGACACCTCGCGCATCCGCCGTACGATGAAGCGCGCCGCAGCCTTCCTTAGTCTCGACGAACGCTACCTGCACTTCTATATCAACTGGAACGTGCTCATGGTGAACTACAGCGATACCGAGCACTCGTTCACCAAGTTCCAGCGCTGTGAGAAGCACGGCATCAACATGACCTCCATCACTAAGATAAGCAAGCTCACATGGAGCGCCATCCGCAACGACTACTCGCTCGAACAGTACGAGTCGGCGCTGGAGGAAATTCGCTCTACGCCGCGCAGCTTCACTCCGTGGCAGGTAGCTGTCGGCGGCGGCTTTGCCTGCGGCGGCTTCTGCATACAGTTCGGTTGCGACTGGCCTGCGTTCTTCTATTGCTCTTTGGCAGCCATTCTCGGTTTCCGCCTGCGCATGTTCCTGCCCACACGCGGCTGCAACAACTATATAGCCATCGGCATTGCGGCTTTCGTAGCCACACTCATTGCATGGGCTACCACATTCCTCTCGCTCTCGCCGGCTCTTGCCGACTTCCTGCCAGCTATCATGCACTCCGACACGCCATGGCATCCGCTTATGGCTTGCGCCTTGTTCATCGTGCCCGGCGTTCCGCTCATCAACTTCGTGAGCGACATGCTCGACGGATATATAGAAGTGGGCATGGTGCGCGCGCTCAACACGCTGTTGATGGTTCTGGCTATGGCGTTCGGCATCGCTTTCGCCATTAAGGTGTGCGGCATCGACAACTTCGTGAAAGACCTTACGATGATTCCGCACCACGAGTACTGGGAGTTTGCTATCGCTGCAGCCGTCTCGGCTATGGGCTTCTCTACAATCTTCAGCATTCCGCGTAGAATCCTGCCTGCAGTGGCCCTCGGCGGCATCATCGCCGTGTGCTTCCGCAACTTCGTCAATCTCGGTCCGAGCAATGGCAACATTGGTCTCGATATGGGCTTGAGCATCGGTTCGCTCGCAGGCTCAGCGCTCATCAGCGTCATCGTTATCAAGGCTCGCCACTGGTTCCACGTTCCCCATCAGTGCATCACCATCCCGAGCGTAATCCCGATGGTGCCCGGTGTGCTCATGTATCGCGCTCTCTTCGCCTTCATCGAGATGCACGGCGTGGTAGGCGAGGTGACAGTCGGCATGAACAACGCCATCAAGGCGTCGCTCGCCATCGTCTGCATAGCGCTCGGCGTGGCTATACCTAACATCTTCTTCCGTCGCTTCATAGAAGGCGACCGCAAGCGCAAGCTCTTCAACATGCTCGTTGAGCGCAAGCGCAAGAACGGCGAGTTCGTAGACCTTAGTGCTGTGGAAATAAAATAAAAGTTGTACTTTTGCATCAAGACAATCATTGAAATGGAAATAAGACAACTTAGATACTTTCTGAAGGTGGCAGAGACGCTCAACTTCTCCGAGGCTGCGCGCAAGCTCTTCATCACGCAGAGCACGCTCTCGCAGCAGATATCGCATCTGGAGCAGGAGATAGGTCTGCCACTCTTCGAGCGAAACTCGCATGAGGTGTACCTCACCGAGGCTGGAAAGGAGCTTCGACCCTACGCGCAGAACGCCGTGAACTCGGCAGATGCGTGCATCGACCACATGAACGACCTGAAGGAGATGCTCGGCGGCGAACTGAATATCGGCGTCACCTACTCGTTCAGCAACATAATGGCTGAGACATTGGTGGCTTTTCTGCGAGCCTATCCGCACGTGAAGCTGAACATCATCTACCGCTCGATGCAGGAACTGATGGACGGACTGAAGAAGCGCGAGCTCGACCTCGTGCTTGCCTTCAAGCCGCTCAACAAGGACAAGGCTATCGACAGCCGAGCCATATTCAGCAACCGCCTGGCGGCTATCGTCAACGAGAACCATCCGCTTGCGCGCCAATCGTCGCTGCGACTTTCCGACCTTGAGCGCTACGACCTCATACTGCCGAGCAAGGGTTTGCAGGCGCGCAACGCCTTCGACCATCTTGTAGAGGGCAAGGAGCTGAACTATCGCATCATGGTTGAGGTGAACAGCGTGAACATCATATTCGACCTTCTGCGCCGCAGCAATCTTGTTACGATTCTCTCCGAGTCGACAACCATTCTGCAGCCCGACATGAAGGCGCTTTCGCTTGATGCAGCCGACAACGAGATGGACGGTTGCATACATATTCTTAAAGACTCGTATATGAAAAACTCAGCACAGGAGTTTATCCGTATGCTGAGTCAGTCGACATCTATACTCGCTAACTTCGCGTTTAAAGATATTCTTAAGTAAAATGTTAGTAGCGGAGGTCTCCGGCCTCCGCAGCACATAGAAGTGCGACCAGCAAAAGTAGCGGAGGTCTCTGGCCTCCGCAGCAACCAACAATGTCGATATATAGTTTGTGTTCGACTTGGTGCTGCGGAGGCCGGAGACCTCCGCTACTTTTTTTTGCTCCGATTGTTGCGTTTTGTCATCGTGCTCCGTCCGCCGCCCGATCGGATTGCGTCCGCCGCCTAATCAGATTGCGTCCGCCGCCCGATCGGATTCCGTCCGCCGCCCGATCGGATTCCGTTCGCCGCCCGATCGGATTGCGTCCGCCGCCCGATCGGATTGCGTCCGCCGCCCGATCGGATTGCGTCCGCCGCCCGCCGGTTAATGTTGAGAGATAAGGCGTGCGTCACGACCATTATATGCATAAAAATCTATAGTTGACAATGCTAATAGTAGGAGGCTACGGCATTAGCTTTCCGCTACGGCTAACCGATGATTTCCGCCGCCAACGAATCCGTTTAATCCGATAAATCCGTTGTTAAATAACGCAAGCAGCGATGTTCTCCCACGGATTTCACAGATGCACACAGATGGTTAGGGTGCCTTCAAGGGGGTGCACTTGTCTCAAGTGCACCAACCAAGAAGTGCACCAATCAAGAAGTACACCAACCGAGCACATGAATGCCGTTTGCTTTGTTGGTGCAGCTGAGACAGCTGCACCCCCTGGAGGTTAGTGGCTGCGTGGAGGGTGTGCAAAACTAAAATATTTGGCAAATTGAATAGCAAACGGTTCTAATGCCGTAGCTTCCTATGTTTAAATCAAGAGCTTTCGAGTAGTAGCACAGCTAATCATAACTCTCAATTCTCAACTCTCAACTCTCAATTCTCAACTCTCAACTCTCAACTCTCAACTCTCAATTCTCAACTCTCAACTAAATCGCTTCCGTTTTCTTCTTCAACCACTCGCGATGCTCTTCATCGAGCATCGGCGCCAAACGCTCGTACACCATTGCGTGGTAGGCGTTGAGGCACTGGCGTTCCTCGTCGCTGAGCATGCTTGTCATTATCGGCTTAGTGTCGATAGGGCAGAGCGTGAGCGGCTCGAAGCGCAGGAAGCGTCCGAACTCGGTCGTCACGTAAGGCACGGTGAGCAGCGTGTTCTCGATGCGCACGCCGAAACGTCCGTCGAGATACAGCCCCGGCTCGTCGGTAACGGTCATTCCCTCCACCATCGGCGCCCCGCGATACTCCTGGCGAATCTGGTGAGGACCCTCGTGCACGCTGAGATAAGAGCCTACGCCGTGTCCCGTGCCGTGCATGAAGTTCATGCCCTCGCGCCACATCGCCGTGCGAGCCACCGCATCGAGTTGCGTGCCCGACGCCGAACGTGGAAAGCAGAGGTTCTGCAGCGCCAAGTGACCCTTCAGCACCAGCGTGTAGACGTGGCGCTCGCGGTCGCTGACGTCGCCAAGAGCTATTGTACGGGTGATATCCGTCGTGCCGTCGCTGTACTGTGCGCCACTGTCGAGCAGCAGCAAGCCATTCGGTTCGAGCTTAACGTCGCTGAGCGGCGTCGGTTCGTAGTGAACGATGGCGGCATGGTCGGCGTAAGCGGCGATGGTGTCGAACGAGATGTCGCGGAAGAGCGGTTGCTTAGCGCGCAGCTCGTACAGCTTCGCACTCGCCGTGAGTTCCGTCTGATAGCCCTTCGGCACAGCCTCCTCCAGCCACTTCAGAAACTGCACCATAGCCACGCCGTCGCGCTCCATAGCACGGCGGAAGCCCTCGCACTCCGTATGATTCTTCACAGCCTTCATGGCAGGTATTGGCGACGGCGCAGAGAGCACGGTGAAGTTGCCGCGCGGCTGCGCCAAAGTGCTGTTGACGGTCGAAGGGTCGATGAGCATCGTCGGCGCGTCGCAGTCGTTGAGCGCCGCAATGATATTGCAGTAGTCGTCTATGGCTACGCCTTCAGCGCGCAGATAGTCTTTCACCTCCGCCGTTAGCTTCTCCTCCTTTATATATAATGTAGCGCTCTCCTCGCAGATGATGAGCCACGCCACGAACACCGGCGTGCAATGAACGTCGGAGCCGCGCAGGTTGAGCGTCCACGCTATGTCGTCGAGCTGCGTAACGAGCATGCAGCTTGCTCCCGCGCGGCGCATCTCGTTGCGTATGCGGCTGAGCTTTTCAGCCACCGACTCGCCCGCATATTCCAGCGGGTGAATCTCCACCTTGTTAAGCGGCACCGGCGGACGGTCTGCCCACACGCGGTTGAGTATGTCGAGATTGGTGCGCAGCGTCAGTCCGCCGGCATGTCTCAGCTCAGCCTTCATCCCTTCAGCCTCGCCCTTCGAGATGCACATGCCGTCGACGCCCACCTCGGTAGGCTCGCCGTCGTGCACTTCGCGCGCCAGCCAGTCGGCAATGCTGGGCGTGCTCTCCAAGCGCTCGCGCATCAGCTGGAACTCGGTGCCCTCGAGCTGCTGTTCGGCAGCAAGGAAGTAGCGCGAGTCGGTCCAGAGCGCAGCCGAATGGAGCGTGACCACAGCCGTGCCAGCCGAGCCGTCGAAGCCCGATATCCACTTGCGTCCCTCCCAACGTTCGGGAACATACTCACTCATGTGCGGGTCGGCACTCGGGAAAATGAACGCCGAGAGCCTTTCGCGCCGCATCTCCTCGCGCAATGCGACGAGTCGATCGGCTATAGTAAATTTTGTATCTGTCATATTATAATTATTAGGTGCTGCAAATATACAGATTTTAAGATTAAACAACACTATAATTTTCGATAATCGTTTGTATATTTCAAAAAAGTTGTATCTTTGCAGTTAGTAAACGAAATTCAATTATTAATATAATAAACACTATTTATTATGGCATTCTTATCTAACGAAAAGCTTTTGATCGTCGGTGCCGGCGGTATGATTGGTTCAAACATGGTACAGAGCGCTCTTATGCTCGGTCTTACTCCTAACATCTGTCTCTACGACATCTACGAGCCGGGTGTACACGGTGTGTTCGACGAGATTCAGCAGTGTGCTTTCAAGGGCGCTAACGTAACTTACACAGTAGACCCGAAGGAAGCATTCACAGGCGCTAAGTACATCATCTCTTCAGGTGGTGCTCCGCGTAAGGACGGCATGACCCGCGAGGATCTCTTGAAGGGCAACTGCCAGATCGCTGCAGAGTTCGGCGACAACATCAAGAAGTACTGCCCGGAGGTAGAGCACGTTGTTGTTATCTTCAACCCGGCTGACGTTACAGCCCTCACAGCTCTCATCCACTCAGGTTTGAAGCCAAACCAGCTCACATCACTCGCTGCTCTCGACTCTACACGTCTGCAGCAGGCTCTCGCACTCGAGTTCGGCGTACAGCAGGACAAGGTGACTGGCGCTCACACATACGGTGGCCACGGCGAGCAGATGGCTGTATTCGCTTCTCAGGTTAAGGTAGACGGCAAGCCTCTCTCAGAGATGGGCCTCTCAGCAGAGCGTTGGGAAGAGATCAAGCACCACACTGTTCAGGGTGGTTCTAACATCATCAAGCTCCGCGGTCGTTCTTCATTCCAGAGCCCGGCATACAACGCAGTTAAGATGATCGAGGCTGCTATGGGTGGCGAGGAGTTCACATTGCCAGCAGGTTGCTACGTAAACTGCGAGAAGTGTGGCTTCAAGAACGTTATGATGGCTATGCCTACAACAATCGACAAGACTGGCGTTCACTTCACACAGCCTACAGGCACAGAAGAGGAGCTTGCTTCTCTCGCTAAGTCTTACGAGCACCTCTGCAAGATGCGCGACGAGATTGTAGAGCTCGGCATCGTTCCTCCAGTAGCAGAGTGGACAAAGATGAACCCGAACCTCTAATTCGGCATCGTACAACATTAGAAAATATAAGCCCAGGGCGCACAGCTCTGGGCTTTTTTTGTATGAAATTGTTGCAAAAAATCGGTTAGAAGTTGGTTTGTATAACATTATTGACTACTGTTTGTAACAGATAAGCAATTATAAGTCAATTAAACTTTAAAAATCTGATTTATGATTAGACGTTGTTTCTTAGCAGCCTTCTCTTTTGTGCTGTTTCCTGCCCGATGATGGCGCAGGGCGGCAAGGTGAATGTGCTCTATCTCGACGGAACTGCGCACGAGGTGCAGCTCACGAAGCAGTCGCCCATCACCCTGCGTTCCAACGGATACACCATCACGGCTGAGGGCATGACCGACGGCAAGCTGCTCGAAGTGTACACAGCCAACGGCTCTCTCGCTGCGCAGGCTACGGCTCGCTGCGGCAAGGCGAAGATAGACGCCACACAGCTCGCTGCCGGCGTGTACGTGGTGAAGGCGGAGGGACAGTCGCTGAAGATGGTTAAGCGTTAATACCGAATTGTTAACCCTTAATAGTTGATACTTAATCGCTAACACTTAATACTTAATAGAGTACAATGAAACAAAAGATATTTTTACTTTTCGCCATGTTCGTGGGCTTCGCCATGCAGACATTGGCTACGGCTGCAACACCCGACAGCGTGTTCGTAGTGAAGAAAGGACGCATCGTGTCTGCCTACGAGGTGGGCACGGATGTAGACAACATATCATTCCCGAAGCGCATTCAGCTCGATGGCAACTGCGTGAAGGTGGGCGACGATGTTTACGAGATGAAGTCGGCTGTCGTTACCACCGTCAACAACTATAAGTATATCTATCTCTCGACGCTCGAGGGTTGCAAGACACCCGAGGACGTTATAAAGGGCGGCAAGAATCTGCAGTTGGCGTTCTCGCCGACGCTGCTCGACAAGTATGTTGAGTTCAATGCGTTCGGTCATGATTTCGACGCCGACAAAGATTTCTTCCAGGCTGTCTTTATGGACGTCGACGAGTATAACCGCAACGACGACTATGAGCCGGTGTCTGTATCGTCGTACGATTGGAACTACTACTACTCTGATGGTCTGCTCCAGATGAGCTTCGCTGGTGGCAAGCTCGCTCTGAACCTTGAGGCAACGCCGAAGAAGGGCGAAACGCTCCTCGCTGCGCAGTACAACGGAGCATACACAGAGGTGGTTGCCAACGAGAACCACTTTATCGTCGACGGCAAACGCTACGAGATGCGCGCCGCTTTCGCAGAGAAGAAGGCAGACGGCGTCAACTTCTACCTCACGCCCGGCAACATCGGCAGCGCCAACGAGCTGGACAACTGTTACTACAACGTGCGCCTCTTCGTGCCGCAGAGCAATATGGACGGCAGCGAACTCGACGTGCAGGGCAATAAGAAGTACGAACTTACCTTCGTCGACAACGTAACGGACGTGAACAATCCGCAGACCTTCAGCATCAGCAACGACGCACCGTCTTCGGCTACGGGCACTATCTCGGTGCTCGACAACGGCGACGGCACTTATACCATCAAGTCGAAGGCTTCGTCTATCAAGAGCGCACGTATGCTCGTCATGAAGGAGAACGATTGGGACGACGCTCTGAATGAGTACCAGGTTGAGACCCCGACAATGGCATGGACAGACTTCATGGCTACTACCGACAAGGCTGAGGATGTAACAGAGGTAGTGAAGCAGTTTAACGGTAAGTTCACGTTCAAGAAGTCGTTCTCCGACGCTGAGCGCGGTTGGTACGTAGCTGTTCTCGCCGTAACCGACGAATACGGCACAACAGTCTCTCGCAGTACATTCCACTCGTACATCGCTGACGCCGAGTTTGGAACGCTCTCGAAGACATTCCCCGTGGAGTAGGGTGTGAGACTTTGATATAAAGATTTTGATATATAAAAAGGAGGTTATGGCAAATTTGCCATAACCTCCTTTTGTTAGTATGCTTTTTGCTATTATGCCTACGGCAGGAATGCCGTAGGCTCCTATGTTACTTCACGACAATCTTCTTGCCAGCCACTACATACACGCCCTTGGTGAGGCTCACGAAGCGGTTGCCCTGCACAAGTCCTGAGAAGACGCGTGTGCCGCTGATGCTGTATACGTCAACCTTCTGTGCCTCAGGCGCAACCAGAAGCAGACCGCCCTGCTGTGCGTATACATCAAGCGCAGAGCCGCTTGTCTTTACGTCCTTCACGGCTGATGTGATGTCGCCCTCGCCATCCTTCTGGTAGAGACGAACATAGTCGAAGAGTGTCTCGTACTCGAAGTTAACATCGCAGTTCTTAGCCCAAGAACCGTTGCCTACGCTCTGGTTAAGTATCAGATAGAATGGCTTGTCGTACGGCCACTGACCCTTCTCAAGCAGAAACGACTGCTTAGTCTTTGCATAAGAAAACGCCTTTGTGCCGTCAACATACCAAGTAAGCAGCGTCGGAGTCCAGTCGAGAGTTATCACGTGATAGTCGGCTGCGTTGGTATGTGTGCTTCCAGAGTTGGGCAGAGCCAGATGCAAATCGTGTGTGCAGTGAGTATGCACCGTATGATATGTCTTGTTCTCGGTGTCAATCTGCTCCCAGATATCAATCTCGCCAGCGTTAGGCCAACCTGTAGAGTTGTCTTGCGGCATAAGCCAGAACGCTGGGAAGTTGCCGACGTGAGGAGTTGTGCGCAAGCGACCCTCTACACGTCCGTATGTGAAGTACATCTTGTCAGAGCTTTCGATAGCGCCGCTTATCATCTCCACGTCGCCCTCCTCAGCAATAGTGTTCTTGATGCATCGAGTGACGAGCTTTCCGTCGCGGATGAACGCCGTCTTCTGCTGACCCTCGGCAGTCTGCGAGGTGAATCGCTTCCATGTGGGGCTTTCGCGTGTGCAGTTGTGCCATACGCCGGCGTCAGGCAGCGAGTAGTCTTTGCCGTCGAACTCGTCGGCGAAGCGTAGTTTGTACTCCTCTGTGCCGTCTGCCTCGAACTTAGCCGACACGCGCACGTCGCCGTTCACCTTGTCGGCGTCTATCGTGAAGCCTTCGCCGGCTTTGGCGTCGCTAACTTCGTACTCATCCCACTGGCGGTTGCCGTTGACGAACTGCTCTCCGTCCAGGTTGTGACCGTGACGCACAGCGATGCTCTTTACGTTGTAGCCTGCTGCAGGAGCGAGCGGCATAAGGCTGAGCTGTGAACCGAACTCTACGGTTTCGCCCACGCCGCTGTTGCCGTTTCCTACGATATGACCGCCGCGTGCGTCGATGTCGAGACTGCCCTTATCGTTGTGGATGTTCAGCAGGAAGTCGACGATGTAGCCGTTGTAGTGGTTGATGTGCAAAGCGTCAGTCATGCTATAGTCGCCAGCAGGGTCGATGTTGTTCTTGTCTATCTTCAGACGAGTGCGATAAACACCGGTAGGCAAGTCGTCGGGGATAGTAAACGACGGCATTGCGGTTGTTGCGCCCGCAGCTTCGCCGTTGCTGTTCTTGCCGTTATACGCAGAGAAGCTAACGAGTTCGCTGCCAACAACCGGCTTTCCGGTTTCGTCGAGCGGCGTTGTGAACGCTGCATCCTGATTGTAGTCGATGTAGAGATACGCGCCAAGTTCGGTGTTGCCCGTGAACGTAATGCCCGGTGTGAGCACATCGCCCGGTTTAGCGTTCACTTCCTTCGTGAGAGCGTCGCGATAAACGGTAGTGCCCTCAGGGATAGCGATAGCCGACTTCTTGCCAGCCTTGTTCGTAATAGAGAACTCTGTGAGGCTGTTGGCTGTAGGATTCATCTGGGCGAGATCCTTCTCGAAGTTGAGCGCGTAGTTGTCGCCCGAAGTGGTGCCTTCGGCTGCGAAGTTCACGGTTATTTCAACGTCGCCGTCAATGTAGCGTGCAGGTATAGTTATCTTGTCGTCCTTTGCAGTGTACGCCATGATAGTGTTCTCCTGCCACTGGCGCAGTCCGTCGACAACAGCTTCGCCGTCCAGGCAGTATCCGTGTTTGATGCTGAGCGAACTGAAGTCGTAACCGTCCTTCATGACGACAGCGATAGTGAGGTCTTTTCCAAATTCTACGTCCTGATTGTTCAGTTCTGCGCTGTAGTCGGCGAGCGACAGAGTGCCCTTCTTATAGTCAGCACCCTTCACCGTAACGTGTGCAGTCTCGCCATGCACGTTGATGCGTGTGTCTACAATCACGCCACCGTTCTTCTTGATGTCGTTTCCGCTAAGCGTGTTTCCGCCCGGGTCAACGCAGTCCCAGTCTACCTTGTAGCGCATGCGGTAGATGCCTGGCTTAACATCCGACGGGATAGTGAACGACGGCGGATTAATGCTCGGTTCGCCGCTTACGGTAGCGCCCTTGCTGTCCTTATTCTTATACATAGAATAAGTCATGAGGTCTTTCATGGCGTTCACGCCGTTGTCGTCGTAGTCAACGTCGTAATTGCCGTCTTTTCCGAAGTCGATGTATGCGTATCCGCACATCCACGTACCACTCCAGTCGAAGCCAGCCGTCACTGTTTCGCCGATTTTAGCGCGCAGACAGTCGTCAAGACGCTTTATATACATTCGTTTCTCTTTCTTCTGGTTCACCTGAACCGTCTGTGTGCCGTAGCTGCTTGTGAGCTGCACAGCATTAGTGTGGCGTAAGAGGTGGCTCGATGCCTCGTCCTCGTCGAAGTTAACGGGATAGGTGCTTTGCGCAAGCACCATAGCAGGCGTCATCGCTGTTGCCATGATGAACGTAGCGATGGCTGTGCGTAAATGGTTTGTCATAATAGATAGATGGTTTTAGATTTAAAAGGGGATAGCAGTCTCGAAGACTGCTATCCACAATATGTGAGTAATGTTAGTTTACTTTACGAGCACCTTCTCGCCGTTCACAACATAAACGCCCTTGTGAGCGCAGATTGTGCGAGCTCCTTCTACTGTGCCGTTGAAGAGAGTGCTGCCCTGAACGTTAGCAATCTCTACGTGTGTAGCAACTGCGGCGTTGAGCGTGATTTCGCCTTTGCCAGCCTTCACTGCGAACGCCTTCACTGTAGCGTCGTTAACGCTTGTAGGGTCGCTCTTGAAGTAAGGCACGAGGCGGATATTGCCGTCCACGCAGTCAGCCGGGATAGTGTACTCGCCGTTAACGAACTGCGAGGCCTGCACGGTGTACTCCTTCCACTGCGGGTTCTCGTTCTTTGTGCTTGCACCCTCGAGGTTGTAGCCGTGGCGAATCTTAACGTAGTCGAGCAGGAAGCCCTCAGCCGGCTGCGCCTTAATCTTGAATGCCTGACCGAACGGAGTGGTCTGGCCAGTCACCGGCTTGCCGTTAGCAAGAAGAATCTCGCCGTTCAAGCCGCCGCCGTTCTCCTCTGTAGCGCGATAAACGTCTACGTTGTCGTTGTGGATGTTCACGAGAACGTCAATCAGCGCGCCACCGTTGTTTGTGATGAGGTTGCCTGTTGCGGTGCTGCCGCCTGGGTCTACGTTGTCCCAGTCCACCTTGTAGCGCATACGATAGATGCCCGGCTTCATGTCGTCGTCAATCTTGAACGAAGGAAGACCAACACCGCAGTTGCTGCTTGCTCTGCTGCCTGCACTATTCTTGTCCTTATAGTAAGAGTAAGAAACGAGGTCGCGTGCATTTGTTACGTCGGTGTTGGTATAATCAACGTCAAACTTGCCGTTGTCGTCCTTGTCGAGGTAAGCATATCCGTGCATCCATTCGCCTTTCCAGTCAATAGTCGGAGTGACGGTCTCGCCTGGCTTAGCGAGGAAGATGTTCGCGGTCTTGTTGAAGTAGAGCTTCTTGTCTGAGTTCTGGTTGATAGCTACAGACTGTGAACCGAGCTTAACGGTCTTGATGTAGCGGTCTGTACGTGTGTGAGCTGTAGTCTCCTCGTAGTTGATCGGGTAAACCGACTTAGAGAAGAACGGGTTTGCCTTGGTGCTAAGGATGATGTCGTCGATGAACACAGCGAAGTCGCTCATCTGGTTGTGTGGCGACTGGCGGTCTACCACTACGAGAAGGCTCTTGATGTTGATGCCGTCGGCGCCCATGATTGGGAACACTACGTCCTGCCATGCGCCTGCAGCCACCTTGCTTGTAGGCACGCTCCAGAACTGCTCGGTAGTAGCGGGCTGCCAAGGGCGGTCTTCGCGATTGCCGAGCCCGATGAGCATCACCGGAGCGTCCTGCGTAGAGTAGAACTTAACGTGCACGTACTGAGTCTCACGCTTCAGAGCGAGCGGCTCCTTCAGCTCTACGAGAGCGCCGAAGGTGTTGCTGCCGTAGCGCGAGCGCTGCACGCCGAGAATCTTAGCCGACTCGTTCGGAGCGTAGCCCAGCGCGTCGTCCACTGCGTTAAGGTCGTTGTCTACAACCTGCACGTTGCCCGTGAGCTTGTTGAGGTTGAAGGGTGAGGTAGGGCATGTGTCGTATGCACGTACGCTCACGTAGCTCTCCGGAGTCTCGAAGTCGCAGAGAGTCTTATCCTGCTGTGCCATAGCTGCGATAGGGAAGAACAGACCGGCAAGGCACATATATTTCTTTACGTTCATTGTTTTCTTTGTTTTTTAGTTGATGGAGTAAGGGGTTTGTTTAGAACACTTCTACGGTGTGGAGCAGCGGGCAAGCCTTAGCGTTCTCGATAGTGATGCGTACAGACTTAGCCTTGAAGCCGCTTGCAGAGTAGTTGGTTGTAGAGCCGTTGAGCGGAATGATGCGCTTGTAGCCTATGGTAGTCATTGTCTGACCGTTGCCGCGCTCGGTGTATGTTACGCCGTCCTCGCTGGTCTCAATCTTGAACTTCTTCACGCGCTGTCCGAGCTTGATATACTCCATGAGCGATACGTAGCGCACGGTCTGCGGTGTGTCCCAGCTAAGCTCGATAACGGCAGAAGTCTTTCCGTCGGGAGCAGCCCAATATGTGTCCTTGTTGCCGTCGGTAAGATTCTTTGCTTCGTAGTTGCCCTTGCCCATAGCCTCGCGAGTGCAGTCGGTTGTTACCTTAGCAGTCTTTGCAAGGTCTGTGCCGAGACGCTGGTCGAGCAGCTTGCCGAGGTCCTCCATGATGGTTACGAGGCTCTCGTCGATACGACCTGCGCGGTTCGGCGGCAGGTTGAGAAGGAATGTAGCGTTGCGGCCTACGGTCTCAAGATACATCTTGAAGAGAGTCTCAGCCGACTTCGGCTGGTTGTATCTGCTCGAATCCCAGAACCATCCCTTTGTCGACTTGGCGTCGCTCTCGCCGGCAGCCCACTGCCATGCGTTCTCGTCGCCCGACTCAGCGTCGCCCATCGACCAGCAAGTCTGTCCTGAGTAGCCTTCCTCGTTACCAATCCAGCGTGCTTCGCCGCCAACACCCCACATGATAACGTTCGGCAGGAGGTTGTGGATAGAGTCGCGCAGGTTAGGAATGTCGTAGTATGTCTGTGCGTTGTCGATAGTGCGCTTCTGCGAGGAGGTGTAGCTGCCGTAGCCGCCAGCGTGGTCGCCACCAGTAGCGCCGTCGAACCACATCTCGAACTGGTCGTTGCCGTACTTAGCAAGCTCTACGCACTGCGGCAGGAATACTTTCTTGGCATACTCGTCTGTGTATTTGCCGTTGCTGTCCTTCTTGCCCCAGTATGGGCTTGACATATCCCACGGAGAGATGTAGAAACCGTACTTCATGTTGAACTCGCGTGCTGCGTCGGCGAACTCCTTCGGTATGTCCACGTCCTTGCCGTAGCCCGTAGAGTTGCGTGTGCAGTGTTCTGTCGTAGCTGTAGGCCAGAGGCAGAAGCCGTCGTGGTGCTTCACCACAGCGATGCCGCCCTTCATGTGCGCCTTCTTAGCCACTTCGAGCCACTGTCTTGGGTCGGGCTTCTGTGTAGGTGCGAATACAGTCTCGCGCTCCATACCCGAACCCCACTCCTGGTCGGTATATGTGTTCATGCCGTAGTGGAAGAAAGCGTAGAATTCGGTTTCGTTCCACTTGAGCTGACGCTCGCTTGGTACTGGGTAGACTGGAGCCGGTGTGTTGTCAGGATTGCTTACGCTCTCCTCAACCAGCTTGAAGTTGTTCTGTGCTGACAATGCGCCAGACGCTGCAACTGTTAAGCACAGTGCAGAGAGCAAAGTGTAGATTTTCTTCATATTGTTTTGATTTGTTTAGAAATAACAATTTGGTTCTTAGGTCGTTCTTAGGTGTAAAGTTACGAATAATAATTCGGATATTATTAGTAGTATGTGTTAAATTTGCGACGTAACTGTTCTTTTTTTCGACCGGCGGCGTTCGGTGTCCGATCGGATCGCGTTCGGTGTCCAATCGGATCGCGTTCGCCGTCCAGTCGGATTGCGTTCGGTGTCCGATCGGATTGCGTTCGGTGTCCGATCAGATTGCGTTCGGTGTACGATGAGAAAATATCAAGAAGTATGGACAAAAACGGAAGGGTGTCAAAACTCAATTAACGCGGGCTGAAAGCCCAACATCACATAGCCCAGGGCAACGCCCTGGGTATAATGGTATATATAATGAACAATGCGCCCTGTAAGGGCAACACCTTAATAATTAGGCTTTTGCCCTTACAGGGCGTAGGGGGCGTGTGGGTTCCTTTTACCCAGGGCGCTGCCCTACCCTTTATACACATCTTTGACAATTCTCAACATCTCACATTTGCAGAAGAAATTGTCAAGTCCTGTTTTGAAAGTTGTATATCCTGGACGTGATTGGCTGCTGTAGCCTGACCATGCTCCGAGTCTTGCAACAATCCATGCTATCCATGGCAGTGAGCCTTCTTTGAAAGGATTCTTCTGCTTCAATGTTCTGCCATTCACCATGGTAGACAAGAGTTTTGCCGCCTCAATATCGTTTTCACTAAACATTATTGAGGCTGGCACGGCTTGGTATTTGTCCGCAAGGTCAAAAGCGTGTTTCAGAGAAATGCAATACAATGCGGCATATGCAGAAAAGAGGATGTTCTTCTCTACACTCGTTGTATCCTCAAGCTGTATGTCCTCTATCATGAATCCTTTCTTCTTCAGCAGTCTGAACAATTCCTCTATAAACCAGCGGCATCTGTACCAAGAGACGCACTGTAGAGCCTGTTCCACATTCGAGACTTCATGATTTGTCAGAAGCACCCATTCTATGGGATCTTCTCCTTCAGGTACGGTTCCCTGAACCTCAGACACCTTTATGCAATTATATACAATATTGGCATCTGCCGATTTCGGACTGCCTGCTGGACGCTCCAAACAAACTTCCGCGAAACGCACTTCCATCTTTGCCGCTCTGGCCTTGCGCCCGTGTGAGGCAGGAAGGTGAAACTCGTACTGACCGGACGGTGAAACAGATAACATAAATTCATGCAACCTACATTCTGAGCCTTTTATACGACGGTCTTGGTTTGAGCGCACGATCAGCTTGACGTTGTTTCTGCCACGCTTCAACACCTCATAAACATCTGACTCGCGGTCACTAAGCATTGTTATCAATACGTCTTCTCCTATAAGGTCTGCGGTCTTGTCTATGGATTCGCTCCAACGGTATGATTCTTTCAACTCCGCCGGCAGTTTCTTGTATTTGCGCTCACGGCATCCGGGATTTCCCTCTTCACGGTTCCACAAATGTATATGAGTGAAGCCATAAGGAGTAAAGGTCTCCGGATCAACCGCAAGTGTAGGATGGAGGAAACAGCCTGTCTCGCCATTAGAGACACAGCCTGGAGTTTTCCCCTTTTTATGCATGCGGAGATTGTGACCGTTATAATTTATCTCACATGTATCTTGAAGACAGAGTACATGTGTGCAATGGC